>Ga0114925_10001439_pt1 | contig 11714 bp, 6 predicted proteins | sample SumtaG_2_FD_87287 | JGI IMG/M metagenome (GOLD analysis project Ga0114925, IMG submission 87287) | Deep subsurface microbial communities from Indian Ocean to uncover new lineages of life (NeLLi) - Sumatra_00607 metaG | ecosystem: Environmental > Aquatic > Marine > Oceanic > Sediment | place...
CATATTTAAATCTTTTGATTAACTATATATTTTGTATATAAAATCACCAAAAGTTTAATAATTAAGAATTATATACTTATAATAAAAAGAACCAGATTTGATTGAATTGCCTGAAAATACAATAAAATATTCCGATATTAAAAGAATTATAACATATCTCAAAAAATCTTATAGTTATATAGAGGATATGCCTATAATTAAAAAAATCGATTATATTACTTCAAAAGATTTAACAAAAAAAGATATTAAGGAATTTGCGAAGTTAGTTATTCAATTTTTATTTATGAATAATTTTACAATTTTAAAATCAAGAAGCCCTAATTCAATCCGTCATATCTTTCCCCGAACTATAGAGAGCTTTGATAAATTCCTCGAATTTTATAATTTGTTGAAAAAATTATTACAACTAGTTGATATTGAAATTGAGATAATAAATCGTGATAATATTAATGATTTGAGAACAAATTTTTCTGAAAGAGATCTATATTTCTATTTTCAAAATTTTCAAAGTGTTTTTAAATTCTTGCTATATTGGGATGACTCACTGCTCAAATTTCCACAGAGTAAAATGAATGATTTAAAGCAATTTTTTAAAGATTTTAAGGTTTACATTCACTTTAGTGAGGAGTATATGAACCAAATCTTTGGAGAAAAAGGTATTATTAAAAGAAAAGAATTAACGATGACAAAATACTTTGATAATGTTTTTGATTTGAGTAAATATAAAAGGCATTCAATTTACAAATGGAGAGATGAAAAATTTCTTCCCACTAATGTTGTTATTGACATTAATAAATCAATATATCGCAATGAAATCGATATTGATTATTACAAATACATTAAATATATTAAAATTGGCAGAATGCAAAAGCTTGACAGAGCATTACTAGATGAAATCAAAGTTAATTATGAAAGAAATCTTGATAGATTTATCCCTTCACCCGATTCTATGTTAGGGAATATTTTCTCAGATACATCTTATCAGAAGGAAGATTTTTTTGATCCTTTACGAGAATTTGTAGAAAAATATTTGAAGTTTCTCCCCTCTGAAGTCTTGAAAGAATACGAGAAAGATATAGATAAGATTAAAGAAAAATTAAAGATTCCTGAGACCCTAATATTCATTAAATCTATAAAATTAAAAAATTTCAAGTCATACTCAAATGCTAAAATCGAGTTTCAAAAAGGTATCAATATTCTTTATGGAGATAATGGTAGTGGGAAAACTAGTATAATTGATGGTATCTTATTTGCTTTATATAATGATTCACACCAAAAAGTACATATTAATGATTTTTATAATTTAGATTTGAAATTTCTAACGACTCAAGTGATAAGAGTAGGAGAGGATGCATGTGAAGTTGAATTAGAGCTTGAAAAAGGAAATGAAATTATCAATATTGCTAGAAAGCTAAATAAAAATGGAAAACATAAAATAACTATTAATAATATTGACTTATTTGAAAGTATAAGAGAAAAAGTAATTCAAAGATTTAAAGAAAAAGCTCTTGAAATTGAGAAATCACCAGGATATTATTTTGAAGATATTGAAGACATTCCGCGTCCAGTCCCAATAATTACACCTAGTTTTTTTGCTGATAACGACGATAGTGTCATGAAAGAATCGATAAAGAAATTAATTGAACATAAAAGTAGTACTTTTTCCTATAAACTAGCTTTAGATGAATATGAAGGATTTTTTGCTTATATTGAAGATATAGAAACAGAAGATATAGGTATTGATGATTTCAAACAATTTCTTGAAAATATAGAGCCATATTTCTCTACTTATTTTGATTTAATTAATGAAGAGATACTCTTAAAATATAATGAATTTGGTTGTTTTCTTAATAAAAATGATATTTTTACATCTCTATTTCAAGAATTTGCATATCTTATAGATATATCAAGTTCTAATTTTAGTAAACTACATAAATTCATTTTAGATAAATTTGGTGTAAACTTTATCGAAGAAAATATTCTTTATAAAGAGAGAGAACTACTAAGGGAGAATCAAGAAAAAATTCTTGACTTAATTAAGCTTCACTACAAAACCTTAATTCCAAATGTTGATCCAGATACAATTTTTAATTTTTATAAATCTGACGAATATCTTAATAAAATTATATCACAATTTGAGCCACTGTTTACCATCGAAAGATTCCTTGAGGGTATAGAAAAGAGTGATTCTGAAAGATATCGGATTTCAATGTCAAAAATAAAGGAGGTAAATAATAAAATTAGGTTTTTTGAAAACACAAAAGATTTCTTGCAGGATTTATTTTCCAGTCAAATAAATAAACATTTAGGTAGACTTTCTAGAGCGTTTTTTGAAGAAGAAAAATTTTACAGTTCCTTAGACGATAAAGGAATTCCCCAAATTAATTATTACGAAAAAAACGAAATTCTACCTTTATCAAGTTTAAGTGGTGGAGAAAGAAGTAAATTGATATTGGTAATATTGGGACTTTTGATTAAAATTTCTAACAGAAATTCCTTTTTCCTTATTGACGAACCAAATGAATTGCTTGATCCAAATAATGTTAATAATATGAAATCATTATTCTCAAAATTATTTGAACGCATGCAAATTGTTATTTGTACATTCATAGATAGTTATAAATCATTTAAACCTGCCTTAGTTTATTATATAGAAAAAGAAAATAATATTTCATATATAACTCAAATAGCTCCAAAGGAAGAAATTAATTTAGACTTAAAATTTGAAACGTTAATGAATCGTCTGTACGAAATCTTTGAAGTCAATGAAGGTGCGGCACTTCTAAGAAGTAATATTGTCGAAATATTGAATCTTGAAGAAAATTCAAATAAGAAGACTATAAATATAATTATTGACGAATTAATCAAGGAAAGAATCTTATTTGAACCAAAACCAAATTATATAAAAATTACAGATAGTAAAGTAATCCAGAAGAGGATAAATAAAGGATAATAAGGAGAGATTTGAACAAAAAAATAACCCTATTTTTTCTTGATTTCCTTTTTATACAAAAATATACCTCTTTGACCATCAAGCATTTTAACTACTAAATTTATCTCATCTTTATGCTCCCAATTTAAGTTATTGGCATCCATTCTAGCTCTGAGAATAATCTTAACCTTCTAGAAGAATTACTTAAAAAAGTAGAGCATTTTCTAAAAACCTATATTAAATACTCGTAAATTAAAAAAGGAATACAGTAGGCTTTTAGTTTTTGCATTCGAAATTTAACTCTGATCTAGCCATATATCTTTTTTCTTTAATTCTTCTATTAAATTTGGTTGAATATATTCTCTTTTAGTTTTAATTATACTAAACACGATCCTTCTTACCTTACCCAGCCCATATATCTGATCATTTTCTAGGGAAGCATTAATTATTTTGATAACTTGATCTTGATTAAATATATCTTTAAAATGTAAAAGAATCCCTGAAGTTATTTCTGCATCTTTCCAACTAGAACTATCAATAAAAACATTAATCAAAACCTCAATATAACCATATTTGATTATGAATTCTTTCAAATAATCATATTTTATATATTCTGTAAATCTTTCATATAATTTACGATACCCTTTAATCTTTTTTGCATTAATATTTTTTATTAACAATTCTAGTAATGCTATTTTTTCATCCTTATTCTCTCTTAGAATTATAGAAAAATGTAAAAAATCAAATAAAATTGTATATTTTCTCACTTCTTCCCAATCTTCAATCAAAGTTAATTCTCCGTATATCAATCGAGTAATATTTTTTAGATCTATAAATGATAAGGTTACCGCTAAATCACTAATTTTTCCTTTCCCAAACTTCTTAATACTTTCTATATTTTCTCTATATCTATCGTCACTTGCAATCTCTTCTCTCTTTTTCTTTTCATTAAATTCTTCTTTTCTATCTCCTTCCTTAAATTCAATTAAGTAATTCTCCACATATTTAAGAAGTTCTCCTTTCAATTTTTTATAACCCTTAGGACTATCGTTGTAAATAATAGTCCTTATATGTTGAAGATCAAATGGAATATCTTTTTTATCTTGGCAAATTTGGATAACATAAGTGTGTGTCTTTTCATGAGCTCTTCCTAATTCATAAAAAACATTTGGATTTTTGCCGGTCAATTCTGCAATTATTATATTTGCATCTTCAATGCACTTTAATATATCATCTAAAATCGGGGTTGGGGTGAAGATATCATCAGCTCTTTTGACTGAATACCCTTCTGATTCTAAAGGAACTTTTATATATTTTTCATAAATTTGGGTAAGTTTTTCTTCAAAAGGCATCAAAGTGAAGATAAATAATTCGGGATCATCTTCTCTGTTTGCTCTTTTTGCAGTATACATAATTCTCAGCTAATTTATGTTTATGAATTTCTTAATTTTTATTTAAGAGAAAGATTTTTTGTATTTCTATGTTTCTATTTCTCAATAGTTAGAACTAAATTTATTAAAAATTCAGAGAGTATTTAAAAATATTGAAAGAATAAAAAATAAATTAGAACAGGCTCTAAAAATCTAAATAAGATTGATCGATATCGGAAATAAAAGAAAATTAAGATTTTTTCAAAGAACAATTCAGATTAAAAGTTTGACCAATATGCTGCAACATTAATAACCCGAAGTATATCTTTAATAAAAGGTTCAATTTTTACTTCGAAGGGAAATTTTTCGTTTTTTCTCTCAGAATCGTTTTCTAATGACTTTATCAAATGGGTTTTTAGATTATTTGCAAAATTTTTTTTAAATTCTTGCTTCAGTTTTTTCTTTTGATTCTTTTCTGTTATGAATCCATTTTCATCGAGTAAAATAGAAGGAAATTTCAAGTTGATTTCAATAGGATAACGGTCCTTAAGATAATCTATCATGGCATTCTCAAATCCTTTTGCTGAAACTATACTTGGAGTTGAACTATTTTCTAGTTCTTTAATTAATTGATTAGATTTCTGTTTCTCCTTAATTAAAATTCCTAGAATTTCATCTTTTTTTTCTTTAGGTAAGTCAATACTGAGTTTTTTTACTATAGAAAGAACGGCATCGAATACTTGGTCTACAGAGAAATTCTCTGTAATAAAATCTGGATAGAAAAAAGCGCAATTTTCACCATATTTAATAAATTTTTCTTCATAATGACGTAAATCATGAAAATCAAATAAAAAGAAAAACTCCTTATCCCCGATATCCTCACAAACTCTCTTATAGAAATGTGATTTATCCTCACCCTTCATATTTTTAACCAAGAATTTTAACCATCTTCTCTCAACATATTCTTGTAATATTACTTCTTCGGTCTTGCCAGGTACGTATAATACAAAAGTATGTGAAGGATTTAATCCAAAAAAAAGCAAGATACTACGTAAATATAAAGTGAATTCGTCACCATTTCTCCAATAGAAATGGGGTTTTCTAGGAGGATTCCCCAAGTATTGCATATTTTTACCATTAAGTTCCCAATAAATCCTAATAATATTTCTTCGAAGAAGACGTAAGTTGAGTTGATATGAAAATTCACCCTTAAAATTTTGTTGTAGATGTGGAGAAACTACTTCAATCAAATCAAGCCAATTTGATGTTATTAGAGATTTATCCATTGAAGTCCATCTAGATAATTCATATTCTAATTTTTCCATTAGTTTCATATCGTTGAATGTTATGTAATTTTGGTTATATATCATGAGATTATCTCTCCAGTTTTTAAAAGTCATGTTATATTCAATAATATCATCCTTATTTACTTTTTTTGTCGGAATAAGACCAATCTCGAAAGGACCTACTAAATCTGTTCCAATAGTAGCTACTATGGATTCAATTTTAATCAACGTTTCTAATTTCTTCTCATTTATTTTCCATATAGGAGAGTGTATTTTCAATAATTTTCTTAAATCTTCACCTTCTGGATATTCTTTGTAATTTGAATTATATTGAACCTGATACTCTTTAAGGGCTTTTTCGCTATGAGAAATATCAAGGTTTTGATATTCATATTGTTCAATTGTTTTTTTCATATCAATTATTCTCATTTCTAAAGCTCTCAGATTAGAATATTCTAAATATTCTTTGTTATTATAATAAGGGGGTTCTCTTTTGTGTGATTGAAATGCCCAATTAATTATCTCAAAAAATTGTATAGGATGAAACAATTCTAATTCGTGGGATTCAGATTTTATACCAATATGAATAACTCCAGGTGTTTCATAATAAGGTGAATCAAGTAATTCTCCATTTATAGTTAGGGGACATAAAGCTTCAATTTCAATAAGAAATCTTATAAAAACCTTAAAATATTCTTGATTATAACTAAATTTGTCAATAAAATTTGCTTGTTCTGCCCAAGATACTAAATCTTCACGAGTTAACAAGCGTCTTCTATAATATGGGCAGAAATTTTCCCAGATTTTATATGCTTTTTTCCAAATTTTCATTTCACACACTTCATTGTGTTATAATTAATAGTTATAGTTAATAAATAAAATTATTATGTCAAGATACCATACTGAATAAATTTTATATTTTAAATAATAGTCTATCAAAAATTTTTAATTTAATTTATCCCATAAGTAATTTGGGGAGCACCACGGGGGAGGGAGATCAAATAATACGATATTCAACTCATAAAATATCAGACTATAAAGAATTCAATAAATTTAGCAACAATCTTTATAAAGATTCAATGCACCTCTTCAAATTAAATTTTTTTCTCATTGAATCATCAACAAAATCCATGTATGATTGAATATCGCTGTGACATTTCCAAAGATATTCAATATCACAGTTAAGTTCTTCATTCAACCGATCATTTCCTAATGAAAATTTCTTTGAGTATAACTCAGATATTTTCCCATCATTATGAACAATAATATTTCTTCTATAATAGCTTTCTCGTAGAGTTGACCGACATTCTAAGTTATTTATCAGATCTATATTAAATTTCTTGAGGATTAATCCTGCAAGTTTATCAATATTTAGATAACCAAATCTCTCAATTAGATTTTGGGATAGAGATTTATGTAAATCTTCAATATTTTTGAATTGAAGTAAATATTCTAAATCTACTTTCTTTTTTGTACTCTTCATTAGATCTGGTTTAAAAACAAATAATTCTCGAAAATAATCTTTATTAAATGCTTCAAATAGAGAAAAAAAATAAATTAGTCCCATCTTTTGTATATGGTCCTTTATAGTTTCTGGTTTTTGATTTATCTGAGAATTGATTTTTTCTAATTTATTTGCTGTCAATATCTCTTGTTTAGATTCTTGAAACTGGAAAAAATCCGGTCGGTTTTTATCCTTTATAGCTTTAATTGACTCGTCTCCTATAAAAGTAGTATTATAGCCCCAAAATTGCATGGTGGATATTACAGTTTCTAAAATAAAAGTGATATGTGTTGAATAATATACTTTAATACCTGCTAATTTGGGTTCTATACTCATACAATGTAATATATTTCCAATTTCTTATATATTTTATATATAAGGGGGCACCACGGGGGAAAAAGGTAATAGAGAGACATTAATAATATCGAGAAAAAGATATATTTATGAGGGAATTATTATAGCTTAAGACAAAAGAGTAAGTTATGTAAGCAACAGTTATGATGATTAGAAATGTTTAGAGTGGAAGAGTTTCTTGATGCGTTTAAATCAGCGTTAGAGGATAAAGATTATATCTATCTTGAACCTATGAATAAAAGTGGAGGGTGGGCTGAAATATATTATATCTACAGTCAAGATCAAAAAGAAGTAAGAGTCGCTAAAGTATATAAAGAACCATTAGAGCGTATTAATGAAGATATCTACAAATCAGATGCGAAAAAATTAATGAAAATTGAACATGAAAATGTTGTAAAGATTTTTGATAAAGGTGTAATAGAAGCTGATAATGAGAAGTATTTTTTTCTTATCTTAGAATATGTTAGAGGTAAGAGTTTTGAAGATATGAATTCTCGATTATTTTTTGAACTGCCATACAATGAAAGGTTAGAATATTTTCTTCAGGCTCTTGATGGAATTAACGAATTTAGGAAAAATTTCGATTTGCACCGAGATCTTCACCCTGGAAATATTATTCTTTCAGATGAAAATGAATATAGCATAAGAAAAATTAAAATTATTGATCCTGGTTCTTCCAGGTATTATTATGAACCCGGAGTTGAAGATATCGATTTATATTCAATAAAGCAGGGGCTTTTTAATCTCTTCTTACAACAAGAGGAAATAAATAAAATTAATGAAAGTATAAATTTAAGGACCATTGAATTCCCAGAATTAAGAGACTTAATCAAGAAATTGATTAAGAAGGAAGTAACCAAAATTAAATCTGAGCGATTTGAACCTGAAATTGAAGAAAAAATCGAAAATTTTTTCCAAAAAAGATTAAATGAGTTAAACAATGGAGAATATCATGTAAATATTCCCGGTCCAGCCAGGATGTTGATCCATATGATTTCAATTGATACCTTCGATGCAAACTCATCATTTAATCTTGAAATTGTGTTCAATAATTTTGAAAATCATTTAAAACCACCTGGTTGTATCCTTGGTAGAAGTATTAAGCGAAATTTATCTGGATTACTTGTATCTTGTGGTCCTGATCCATATTCGGAAAACTATGTTGGATATGTTCAATTATATAGAAATGGAATGATAGAAGCTATTAACAGCTCTCTTTTAAAACCCACTATTATCCTTCATGGCGAGAAATATGCTAAACCCGTAAAAAAACTTGGAATGTGGATTTTAGAGAAAAATATTATTTGTTCATGTAGTATGTATCTAAATACTTTGGAAAAGATAGGAGTAGGGCTACCTATTTATCTTTATCTTTCATTTATCCATATGAAAGGTTATAAGATCTCCTTAATCCCTTATAAGGATCCATTCTTAGGCAAAGAATCGGAAGCTGTTAAGAGAAATGAAATTCTACTTCAAAGAATAAAAATTGATGATTATGATGTTGATTTAGAAAAAAAGTTAAAATCCTCTTTTGATATATTTTGGAATGCCTTTAATCAACGAGGATCACGAAATTATGATGCAAATGGGAAATTTATAAGTGATATATTCAAAGTATAAGTATCAAAATAAGTGTGGTTATCAGAATCAAAAAAATAATTTATCATATGTAGTCTGTGGACATGAAATCTTCATTCATGTATTTTTAAATAGAATGATATAGAGAACTTAGCAATCTAGCGTTACTTCTAATTTTAACTAATTATATGATTAAGAAGTATTTCTAAAATTGAACTACTTGCTTCAATTAATATTTTATCCCGTTCAAATTGTTCACCAAATAAAATTACCTTATCCCCATGAAAAAGATTGCATCGTATTTGATAAATAATTCTTAAAATTGCTTCAAAGGGTTCAAAAATATATTCCGTTGGGTTAATCTCCTGACATCTACCTCTTTTTTCTTCTCTGCAATTCTCACAACCATTTTCTATCTCTAATTTTTCCCTTAGTTGCAATGTAGCATTTTTAACATATTTTGATGGTATTGATATGGATCTTCCTTTTCCTACACACTCTTCTTTTATAAGAGCTGTTATATACTCTCTCTTACTCATTATCTTGCCAAAAAGGTTTTTATAAGATTTTCCAAGTTCTAATACTTTTTCAACTTCATTTTCTAGTTCTGGATATTTAGCATTATAATACAAATTCAATAAGATCCATTGGTTGAAAAATTTCATATAATCCTCAGGAACATTCCTAGAATGTTTTATCCAATCATTTATAACCTTCTTAATTTCTTCCATTTCTTTTTGAGTTATTTAACTCACCATAGAATAGTCAAAGTTTTCAAATTATATCATTAGATCTTAAGAAAATAAATATTTTAATATTAATAATTCCATTATAAGAAATTTGATATACAAGATACTCAAAGAATTATTAAAAGAGTTGGTAAATACTAATTTTCATCGTAATCAGACTCTGAATTTACCTTTCTAATAAAAAAAAAGTTTAGAAGAGTAAGAATCAAAAATTTCTTTTGGAGTATATATATACAAATATCTCTAGCTTTTTATAGAACTTTTTAAACATATTGATAAAAACAAGAATTTATCAGAAGGCATGCTTATTTTTTCAGAGTTTTTCTGGTTCATATTATTACTTATCGCAGTTTCAAATGTTTTTAGCTTAATGTTTCTATGGGTGACCGAAAGGCGTGAATTGATAAAATTATATGAATGTTATTTTGTGTTTTTAATCTGTTTGATTATTATTTCTAGGTTCTGCGAGCATATAATGTTTCAAATCTTTGGATTTTTAGAGGTTGTAATGATTATTGATATTGAACTGATTTTAATTACTACTTTTATGACAATTTTATATTTTATTTTACACAAGGATTACCGATCACCTTCTATTGTTTTTATCCATTCAGCAAATACAATATTAATTACTCATATTATCCTCATCATAGTTACAGAGACTCTTGTAATAACTACAATTGTTATTACGCTAATTGGATTGTTTATCTTTGCGATAATTATCCCTTACGATAAGGAATATAAAATTTTAGTTGCTACTATGTTTATTTCTTTATTTATATATATTTCAGTTGTTCTTGACGAATTAGTATTAGGTTTAGGTACTTTGGGTTTAATGTGTTTTGTTATTTTAATTGGTAATGAATCTTTTAGAAATAGGATTATATCAGTTTATCAAACAATCATTATATCGTTAAAACGAGTAGGATCATGGTTATCGAAAGATTCTAAGAAATCTTTAGGCAAAGAGAGTTCACAGGAAAATAAAAAGATTTTATTTTGGCAAGCACGGGTAAAACTTCTACAAGGCACCCTTAAACAAGAACCTCATACAACTGATAAACCAAAAGAAGAGGAAAAAACTTGGCTTCGAGATTTCTTTTCAAATAAGTCAAGATATGGTCTTGAACTTATCTCTCATAAGGATTTCAATTGGACGTTCTTCATAAAATCTCGCTCTGAAGTCAATGTAAGAGTGAAAGGGGAGGCTCTACTCACGCGTTTGTTAAGTGTATTTCCTGGAATGGATGGAGAATTAGAAATTCTTCCAATTACAAGAGATATCATTTTTGAAAAAAAACAATTTTGGGAGATTAAGCTTCCTAAACCTCCATATTTGGAAAAATTTACTCTTATCAAAGATTTTATTAATGTATTTCATCGAAACAAGCAAGAAATTAAATTATATATCATGTGGAAAAAAGCATCTCCCAAAAAAATTGAGGATATAAGAAGAGATATCAAGAAAATGAAATCTAAGGATGATGAGGAAAAAAAGCAGTATATGAAAATGTGGGAGGAAGAGCTATTTAAAGTAAGAATTTTTGTCAGTTATCAAGTTCTTGAAGATAACCCTTCAGTAAAAGAACTTGAACTTCAAAGAATTGAAGGACAGCTTAAAAGCCTTACATTGTCAGCTAGAAATTTAAAAAAAGCGGCAAAATTAAGAAGAGTTGTTTCAGGAACCCATGGCAATATCGTTAGAGTGAATCTATTTTCAGGTAGCTTTGTAACCCCTTACACCGTAGATTTTGACATTCCCGAATTTATTCCTGTTGTAAAACCATTTGTCTTAGAAAATGAGAACTTTAAATATATCCCTAAAGATGTGAGTGATCCAAATTACATTTTAATAGGGCGACACATAACCAGAGGAAGAAGAACTCAACAGAATATGCTGATTCAGAAAAATTCATTTGCTCAAAGTGCATTGATCGC
>Ga0114925_10001440_pt1 | contig 11714 bp, 7 predicted proteins | sample SumtaG_2_FD_87287 | JGI IMG/M metagenome (GOLD analysis project Ga0114925, IMG submission 87287) | Deep subsurface microbial communities from Indian Ocean to uncover new lineages of life (NeLLi) - Sumatra_00607 metaG | ecosystem: Environmental > Aquatic > Marine > Oceanic > Sediment | place...
CGGAATGCCTTCATCGGTAATCAAACAAATGCTTAGGTTTCTGACCGGTAAATTCTCCTGAACAAATTGGGAATTTTCGATATCGCCCTTTATTGTCGCACAACCCGATATTAAAACAGCGAGAAAAAAGAAGATAAAGCAGAATCTAAAGCATTGACGTCGACCGAATGTTTTCAGCCCGTTGTCTTGAATATCAGATTCAGCCATATATCTATCCTTCGTAAAGCACCGCCAGGATAGTGGCTTTACCGCTTTTGGAAGCAACCAGGTGCGGTGTGGTAGACAGGTAGTAGGCACTGTCTCCGGGTTCCAACTCGAATGAATCTTCTCCAATATTGAGCACAACCACGCCGGCAAGGACGTAAATAAATTCTTCGCCTTCATGTATGGATACTTCTTGTTCCGGGTTTTCTTCGAGCTGTACAATCAGAGCCTCCATGTGCCGCCCTTTTACTTCAGGGGCAAGGCTCTTGTAAACATAGACCTGTTTTTTGCCTTTCTGGGATGTGGATCTCGATACGATTTTCTGTTCATCCTTTCGGGTTATGGCGTAGAGCTTGTCGCCAACGCCCGAAACCAGACGACTGAAGGCGCTGTCAAGGGCTTTTGAAAGCTTGATAACCGTACCCAGTTGCGGCTGAACTTTATTTGATTCAATGTTCGACAAAAGATCTACGTCAAACCCCGTCAGATTTGAAAGCTCGTCAAGAGACAATCCCTTTTCTTCCCTCAGTGCTCTGATCCGTTCGCCGATTTCTTCTTCACCTTCATCTGTTTTTTTTGAAATATCCCCGGTCAAATCTTCAAAAAAGTCGACATTGATGTGAGGTTTTTTATTCTTTTTTTCCATTTTGTACTCCTCATCCGGCCCCGCAGGAACCAAACAATTAAACCCTTTCGGTGTTGTGTATGAAATATTTTGAAACCGCTTCTATGAACGCCCGGTCCGTTCTTTCGGTATTCTTCCGGTATGAACACATTCCGAACGGAGACGTCTGCCGACTATTTTTTCCATCATATGTCCAATCCTGAGTACACTGTCCACATCAACACCGGTATCAATCCCCATTTCATCCATCATCACCACCATATCCTCGGTGGAAACAAGGCCGACAATGCCCGGGTCTTCGTAATAGTATTCTCCGGTTCCGGGGACCGGAACTCCGTCTATGAAGTTGGCAGGCTGACCGCCGGTACCGCCCATGGTTGATTCAAAATGCGTTATCCCGGCCTGAAGGGCAGCCAGGACATTGGCAAGCCCCCATCCGCGGGTGACATGAAAATGGGCCAGATGTTTAGTCGGGTCTGGAATGTCATCCAGAATCATGGAAAAATATTCGTACACTTTGTTGGGCGGAGCAGATCCATCATGGTCGGCATGCTCGATATCATCCGCGCCGATATCGAGCCATTTCTGGGTGAATTCCACGGCTTTTTTCAACTCCGTGGGCCCCTCGATCGGACAACCCCATATGGTGCTGACCGTTCCGCAGACTTTCATCCCGGCGTCGCGGGCTCTGGGGATATATGTTTCGCACATCCGCCAGTATTCTGACAATGAAAGCCCGGAATTGGTCCGGTGATGGGATTCGCTGGTCGAAACCATGAACAGTATGCGGTCCGGACCATACCCATCCAACCGCGCCTGAATCGCTCGCTCTACAGCTCTTTCCCGGATGGTTATGGCTGTAAGTTCCACGCCCTTTAAAAGGTGCCCCACTTTTTTGCTGGCACGCAGGCGTTTAAAAAGCTCGTCGGCATCTTTAAACTGAGGCATTACCCTGGGGCTTCCAAAATTGGTAACCTCTATCCGTTTGAATCCGGCAAGAACCAGTTGTTCAGCCAGCCACAGCTTTGCGTCCGTCAATATAAATTTTTCTTCATGCTGGAATCCATCCCTTACGGTAATATCGCCTAAAACCACTTTTTTGGGGTATTCCAATACAGCCATCTGTACCCTCCTGACCTTGACACTTTGGAACCAAGGCCTGTTTGCCACTAAGCCACCAAGACACAAAGAAAATATTTCGATTTATTTTTTTTCATGTCTTGGCGCCTTGGAGGCGAATTGCACAATGAAGTCGTGAATTATTCACAAAGCATCTATTTTAAAAGTCCCGACCTCTTAGATAATTGAGAGGCCGGGGTGTTTTTCTCTCGAAGCCTTGGAGATATCGGAATGAATGATCAGCGACTACATCGTACACTGTTTGAATGTGTTAGGGGTCGTTAAGAAAGAACAGCGGGACACTATAAATATAACAAAACACGAACTGACGAGCAGTTCTCTAACCTATTGTTTTAATATTTTTTTCTCTGTTCTTTCTTTACGAACCCTTATACATGAGTTTGTACGATGTAGTCGCTGATTATTCATGAAGCTATTGAATCGAAAAAACTCCCCGACCCCTCAGATAATTAGTGTCTATCCGTAAACGCCCTATTTGTAAAATGGCTACGAAAAAGTTTTCTAAATGAATCTCCCTCCATCAAGCTGCGGAGTATCAAAACAGATTAAATTCGAACTCTTAAACCGATTTCGAAATCGATATTTATTTCGTTCAATTCGACAGACTTAAACTCTGTAGCAAGCTACAGGGAATTAGCATGTTAAAATCGAAAGTTGCCGAAAGACGGTTCACCAACGGGTTTCAGCAGACTCACCTCAAAGGCCATGCCCAACCAGTCGCGAATTTCTGAAAACTTGAGAACCCTGTCATTCAAAAGGCGGGCCCCGCAATAAAACGGATGTGCTTCGCCATCGTATTTTTCGATCATTCCCTGGCTGAATGCATCTTTCTCGGCCTCGGTCATCGGATTCTGCTGCGCCGCACGTTTGCGCTCTTCAATTGAAAGCAGAACGCCGGCCGCGCTCCGGCCGCTCATAACCGACGTGCGCGCTCTCATGGTGGAAAAAAGAAAATGGGGTCTGTATGCCCTGCCGCACATTCCATAATTGGCTGCTCCGTTGTCCGGCCCGATCACAAGCTGGATACGGGGTACCTGGGCACATGAAGCCGCCCGCACCATATCCGCTCCGTATTTTCCGATCCCCATATGTTCTGATTCTGATCCCACCATATAGCCGGGAGAGCTCTGGACAAACAGAATCGGAATTTTCTCCTGTGAGCATCGGACAATCCATTCTGTGGCCTTGCATGCCGCTTCACTAAATATGATACCGACTCCATTGGCCGCCACCACACCGACAGTTATACCTTTAATGCGTATTTTGCCGGTGACGATATTATCTCCCCTTCCGGGCGCATAATTCTTTTTGTATTCGGAAAAGACGCTGTCGTCCGCAAACGCCTTCAAGAATGCGCGAACATTTATTCCCTGATGAACAGACGACGGAAGTACTTCATAAATAGATCCTTCAGGCACTTGAGGCGGCGTTTCTGTATAACGGTTCGCGCAAAATTTCTGGGGCGGTTCGAGCATGAGGATTTCTCTGACCATGGAGATGCCCTCCTCCTGGTCGGCGCAAAAATGATCTGCACCGCCTGAAACTTGGGTATGAACCTTTGCACCGCCTAAATCTTCGGCTGAAATAACTTCACCGGTTGCCATTTTCACCAGCGGAGGGCCGCCCAAAAAAGAATACGCCAGCCTGTCAATCATCACCGACTGACAGGCCATAAAGACGATATAGGCGCCACCGGCAGTGTTTCCGCCGGTGCTCAGGGTGATCTGTTTGAGACCCATGGCTGACATTCGAGCCATATTGTAAAACATGGACCCGAAATGCTGATCATCGGGAAAGACATCCGCCTGCATGGGTAGGAATGCACCGCCCGAATCGGCAATATAGACACAGTTCAGTCCGCATCGTTCGGCGACAGCCTGAGCTCTCATATGTTTTTTCAGTGTAATCGGGAAGTATGTGCCGGCCTTAACACGGCTGTCATTGGCAACAATCATGGTCCAATTGCCGTGGATTTTCCCCAATCCCGTCACAAGCCCTCCGCATGGAACATCCATTACGCCGGGATAATCCATTCCGAAACCCGCGATGCGGCTGAGTTCAAAAAACTCGGTTTCCGGATCGATCAGTTTCTGAATCAGTTCTCTGACCGGACGCTTGCCCTGTTTGATCAGTTTGTCAACAGCCCTTTCACCACCGGGCTACCTGGCCTGCTCAACCCGTTCCTCGAGCTTCCTTTCTTCATTTTCCCAGAATAATCGATTTTTAGCCCGTGTCTCCGTCATTTTAACTCCCCTACGAAGTGCTTGACCGAAAATCCTGTTTTTCAGTCAAAAATTCTAAATGTTCCAATAATAAAAATTCAGGTTCCGGTGTGCTTGTTTGATTTACTTTGTCATTTGATATTTGGATTTGTTTCGAATTTCGTTATTCGATATTCGGATTTTGTCTGAACAAAGCTTTTCGTTCAGACCCTACTTGCCTTTATATATCGGTTTTCTTTTTTCTTGAAAAGCAGCCAGCCCTTCAAGGCGATCCTCAGTGGGAATCGTCACCCAATAGGCATTCGATTCAATACCGAGACCGGTATGAAGATCGGTTTCAAGGCCATAGTTGATGGCATATTTGGCCTGTTCAATGGCGATGGGACCTGTTTCACATATCATGGCGGCCATCTTATTGCATTCATCGAGAAGCACATCATTTGCACATATTTTATTAACTAGACCGATCTCCAACGCCTCTTGAGCACCCACACGCCGCCCGGTGAAAATAAGTTCCTTGGCTTTTCCGCGGCCGATCAGTCTGGGAAGTCGCTGGGTCCCTCCGGCTCCGGGAATAATCGCAAAACGGGTTTCTGTCAGGCCCATGGAAGCGTTCATGGCCGCGATACGGATATCGCAGGATAGGGCAAGTTCTGTCCCGCCGCCAAGGGCAAAACCGTTTATCGCCGCGATAACCGGCTTATTAAGAAACTCAATGGAAGTAAAAAGGTTTCGTATCGTGAAGATAAACTCCTTGACCTGAAGCTCATCCATGGTGCTGCGTTCTTTCAGATCAGCTCCCCCGCAAAAAGCCTTTCCGCCGGATCCCGTAATAATAACAACCCGGATTTCAGGTTTAAATTTAAGCGCCTCGATCTGATCCCTCAAGCCGTATAGCAGGTCGAAATTAATGGCATTCATTACTTCAGGGCGGTTCAGCGTCAGCGTTGCCACACCGTCCTGTTCTTCTACCAGAAGGATCTTGCTATCCATTATTTTCCCTCTCAAATCTATCGTTAGTGTCGATAGCGAAAATGCTCTATTTATGCTTTGCCTGTATCGTAAAAAGTCTGATTTTGCTCGATGTCGCTTACAAAATGACTTTTTACGAGACTGTCAAAATTAGGCCGCAAAACTTGAGAAAGGATTCCATCAATCCGGATTAGCAGCCGATATAGCGCGAAATGACAATTCTCTGTACTTCTGAAGTCCCCTCTCCGATATCAAGGAGTTTCTGGTCACGGTAAAATCTTTCCACATGGTATTCCTTCATAAGGCCGTATCCGCCGTGAATCTGAACTGCATGATTCACGACCCTGCCCATAACTTCCGAACTGTAAAGCTTGGCCATTGCCGCCTCTTTTTCAAAAGGCCTCTGTTGATCTTTCAACCAGCACGCCTTGTATAATAGGTTTCGGGCACATTCAATTTCTAAAGCGCAATCCGCCAGCTTAAACGCAACGGCCTGAAATTTACAAATCGGTTGTCCGAACTGGACCCGCTTTTGGGCGTATTTCAGGGCGAGTTCATAGGCTCCCTGTGAACCGCCAACCCCCATGGCGCCAATGGAGAGTCTGCCCCCGTCAAGGGTTGAGAGCATCTGTTGAAAACCGTCTCCCTTTGTGCCCAGAATATTATTTTCGGGAATTCTGACATCATCAAAATAGAGTTCGGCAGTGTCTGAGGCCCGCCACATCATCTTCTTGTGCATCGGCACAGCCTTGAACCCGGGAGTTCCATGCTCAACTAGAAAGCACGTGTACTCCGGTTTCCCACTCGGTCTTGTACCGGTAACCGCTTGAACCGTAACCCCCATGGAAAGCTCACAGGATGCATTGGTTATGAATATCTTCGATCCATTCAGTACCCACTCATTCCCGTCCAGAACGGCAGTGGTCTTGCTTCCGCCGGCGTCTGAGCCGGCGGTCGGTTCTGTGAGTCCAAAGCCCCAGAGCCCTTCACCACTACAAAGTTTAGGAAGGTACTTTCTCTTTTGCTCTTCGGTCCCAAAGTAATATATAGGTCCGATTCCGAGGGAGTTTCCGGCTGCGATGGTTGCAGCCTGAGATCCATCCACCCTCGCTATCTCTTCCACCGCGATGATGTAGGAGAGACAGTCCATTTCCTGCCCCCCATACGCTTCTGAAACAAACATGCCGAAAAGGCCGATCTCCCCCATCTTTTGAGTGAGTTCAGGGGAAAATTCTTCTTTTTCATCAAGCTCGCCGGCGATTGGCGCGATTTCGGTCTGAGCAAACTTCCGCACCTCTTTTCGGATCATTTCCTGCTCTTTTGTCAGATCGAAATCCAATGCAAATCTCCTTATTACCTGCTTTTCCAAACCGGTTTCCGTTTTTCCTGAAAAGCTTCTATCCCTTCCCGGGCGTCTTCTGTACCGCAGAGCGACGCAAACAATTCATCCATATAATCAAGGGCCTGGTGGTAAGGAATTTCTGACATACCGTAAATGCCGGTCTTTCCGATCTGTACCGCCTGGGGGCTTTTTTGGGCTATGTTGGCGGCAAGTTCCATGGTCGCGGCATCCAGTTCATCAGGGGGTACGATTTTGTTTATGAGGCCGAGCCGCTCTGCATCCTGAGCGGAAATAATGTCTCCGGTCAGGATCATTTCAATGGCTTTTTTTCTGCCGACCTGACGCATCAGGGGTACGGCCGGCCCCAGGCAGATCAAGCCCACGTTGATGGCCGTCGTTCCGAACTTGGCGTCTTCTGCCGCCACAGCAAGATCACTTGCAAACACCAATCCTGCGCCGTTGGCCAGAGCATACCCTTTAACCGAGGCAATGACCGGCTTTTTCAACCGCGGGATGGTATGGTAAAACTCGTCCATTAAATGTAAAAACTCCCGGAGTTCTTTAGGGCTTTTCCCCTGAAACTCCGGAAGAGAGATACCGGTTGAAAAATGTTTTCCCGAGGCACGGATTATCATTACTCGTACTTCGTCATCTTTATCCATACTGACCAGAGCGTCATTCAACGCTCTGGCGCAAGGGACATTGAATGTGTTCATCGCTTCCGGCCGATTCAGTGTGATGATTCCGACCCTATCCTTTTTTTCAACAAGAATGGACTGATTTCCCATGATTTACCCTCCTTAACGTTATAGTCCCTAATTAAAAAAGCAGCACTATTCGGCAACATGTAAACAGTATCATACCATAAATGCCGAAAGGAAAAAATTGATAAACTCATAATATTTCATTTTGCGAACGATATTGAGCAAAATCAGGTTTTTGATGAAACCGTTCAATTGACGAAATCAGAAGCGCCGGCATTTTGCCCTAAAAATTTGAGCGAGCGCTCAGTCGCAACCCTTTTCAACTTTACCCCTTTGCCACCGACGTTGTCAATATGTTTATGGTAGTGCCGGCTCAACCCTTTCAACACTCCTGGCGTGCCCACAATTCCCTGTGTTTACAATCTATTGCAGATGCTCCAGCCTATCGGGTTTTAATAAAGATGGCTGTTTTTCTTGAAAAACTTGACATAAAAATGATAGGCGTGGTAGCATTTGTGAACGAACGCTCAGTCAGAGTTTTGTTTAGCCCTTGAAAACCTGGCCCTCTGGGCCCGGATTCTTTAAAAAGGTCGCAATAATTTTCACAAAACACGTTTGAGGCTTTTCATGGACCCAAAGGACGCAACACAAGGAATAGCCAGCCAGATCAAAAACCCTGATCTGGTCAGGCGCCGGCATCGTCAAATTGTAGACGCTGCGGTTCAACTGTTCATTAAAAACGGGTTTCACAAGACCACAACTCGTCAGATCGCCAGTGCGACAGGTTTTTCCATCGGCTCTTTGTATGAATATATCTCCTCCAAAGAGGACATTCTGTATCTGGTTTGCAAGGCTATTCATGCCGAGGTCGAGCAAGGTGTGTCGGATGCCATGGCCAGAGCCACTGACGGCGACAATCCCCTGGCAGAAGTGATCCGCGAGTATTTCATGGTCTGCCATCGCATGAGTGATCATATCCTGCTGTTATACCAGGAAACTCAGTCTTTACCGTTGCAATGGCGCAAAAAGGTGCTTGAAAATGAGGTTCGGATTACCGGCATTTTTATGGAAGTGCTGGCGCGACTCATTTCAACCGGTGATTTGCCTCGTCTGAATGAACGCTTCATGGAACTCCTCGCCCACAATATCTCCGTCTTAGGCCACATGTGGACTTTTCGACGCTGGTTTCTGGCCCGCCATTACAGTATTGAGGATTATATAGCACTTCAAACCGAGTTTATCCTGGGTCTGTTTATATAACAAGGAGGGAGTATGAGTGCTGAAGTTGAAGTATACAAACCCAAACACAAGATAAGGGCCGTTACGGCAACATCTCTTTTTGACGGTCACGACGCCTCTATTAACATCATGCGTCGAATACTCCAGGACACCGGTGTTGAGGTGATACACCTGGGGCACAACCGCTCTGCTTTGGAAATCGTGGATGCCGCCATCCAGGAGGATGTCCAAGGCGTGGCCATATCGAGTTATCAGGGCGGCCATGTCGAGTTCTTCAAATACATTGTAGATCTTTTAAAAGAAGCCGGCGCTTCTCATGTTAAGGTTTTTGGCGGCGGTGGCGGTGTTATCGTACCCGAAGAAATTCGAGAAATAGAAGCATACGGGGTAACCAAGATATATTCTCCCGAAGATGGGGCAAGCTGGGGACTTCAGGGCATGATTAACCATATGGTTCAGCATATGGACTTTTCGACTATCCCGGAAAAAAATTGTGACGTTGACAGCCTTTCCCCGGACAACAAACTCAATGTTGCCTGCCTTATCACCGCTGTTGAACAGGCCAAGGCCCGGGGAAACGGGCACCTTGCCAATCTCAAATCCCAAATATTGAAAAAAATAGGCGGCCGGAAAACACCGACCATCGGTATTACCGGAACCGGCGGCGCCGGAAAATCGTCTTTAACAGATGAGTTGGTTTTGCGAATTCTTCACGACCTCAAAGATATTCACCTGGCGATCATCAGCAGTGATCCATCACGTCGAAAAACCGGAGGCGCACTCCTGGGCGACAGGATACGGATGAACGCCATCGGAAATTCCAGGGTGTATATGCGCAGCCTTGCGACCCGTGAATCAAGCACAGAAATCCCCGACACCCTGACCGAAACCATAGACGTCGTCAAGGCAGCAGGATTTGATCTCGTGATCGCCGAAACAGCAGGTATCGGCCAGGGCGACTCGAACATTGTCGATCTGGTCGATTTGTCTATTTATGTAATGACCAGTGAGTTCGGGGCTGCAACCCAGCTTGAAAAGATTGACATGCTCGATTTTGCCGATCTTATTGTCGTGAACAAGTATGAAAAACGAGGGGGCGAAGATGCGGTACGTGACGTAAGAAAGCAGGTGCAACGCAACCAAAAGGCATGGAATAAATCACCGGAGGAAATGCCGGTATACGGCACAATTGCGTCCAAATTCAACGACGATGGTGTTACGGCACTGTATCACGCTGTAATGGATGCACTGACGGAAAAAACAGGTATCAAGTTTGATTCGAATCTGCCGAGAATTGAAACCCGGATATCCACGTCTAAAACAATCATTATCCCCCCGGAACGTACCCGTTACCTCTCTGAAATTGCGGATACGGTCAGAGACTATCACCGGCAAACAAAAGTTCAAGCAGACGCCGTGCGGAAAATCTGGCACCTCGAAGAGACCGCAGCAACCCTGAGCAGCGATATCCCGAAGAGAGATACATCAGAGGTTCTTGGGCGTCTTAAAAAGGAAATTGCAAAAGCCGAGGCATCTTTGGATTCTGAGACGACCCGGCTTCTTGATGACTGGGTAGAGATCAGGAAAATTTACAGAAAAGACGAACTCTCATACCAGGTTCGAAATCATGAAATGAGGGTTCCGCTTTACACCCGATCATTATCACTGACCCGGATCCCGAAAATTGCCCTCCCCAATTTCAAAGATCCCGGTGAAATTTACACATGGCTGAGGAAAGAAAATGTGCCCGGTCGTTTTCCGTTTACGGCCGGTGTTTTTCCTTTAAAACGGATGGATGAAGACCCCACACGGATGTTCGCCGGTGAAGGTGATCCTGCAAGAACCAACAGCAGATTCAAGCTCCTATCCGCCAATTATGAAGCCAAACGCCTGTCCACGGCTTTCGATTCCGTAACCTTGTATGGCTATGACCCTGACCGACGCCCGGATATTTACGGCAAGGTCGGAACTTCCGGTGTCAGCATATGTACACTTGATGATGTTAAAACCCTTTACGACGGATTTAACCTGTGCGCGTCCAATACTTCGGTCTCCATGACCATCAACGGTCCCGCTCCCATAATGCTCGCCATGTTTTTAAACACCGCCATAGACCAGCAGGTGGACGCATTCAAAAACGAAAAAAAGAGGGCACCCTCGGAACAAGAATACACCGAAATCCGTTCAAGAACACTTTCCAATGTCCGGGGTACGGTTCAGGCAGACATTTTAAAAGAGGATCAGGGGCAGAATACCTGTATTTTTTCCATTGATTTTGCGCTGAAAATGATGGGGGATATTCAGGAATACTTTATAGAAAACAATGTCCGAAATTTCTATTCCGTTTCCATCTCAGGATACCACATTGCCGAGGCCGGCGCCAACCCGATCACGCAACTGGCCCTTACGCTGGCCAACGGCTTTACCTATGTGGAATATTACCTGTCCCGGGGTATGCCCATCGACAGCTTTGCACCCAATCTATCCTTCTTCTTTTCCAATGGCATGGATCCGGAATATACGGTCATCGGCAGGGTGGCCAGGCGCATCTGGTCCGTTGCCGTCAAGAATAAATACGGCGGTTCCGTTCGGTCCCAGATGCTGAAATATCATATCCAGACATCCGGTCGTTCCTTGCATAGCCAGGACATACAGTTTAATGATATCCGGACAACCCTCCAGGCGCTCTGCGCAATTTATGACAACTGTAACAGCTTACATACCAACGCTTTTGATGAAGCCATTACCACACCGAGCAGTGAGTCGGTCCGGCGGGCTTTGGCCATCCAACTCATCATTAATCGTGAGTGGGGTTTGGCCAAGAGCGAAAATATGGTCCAGGGGAGCTTCATTGTCGAGGAGCTGACGCGACTGGTTGAAGAAGCGGTCCTCATGGAATTCGACCGGATTGCCGAGCGCGGCGGCGTGCTGGGAGCCATGGAGACCGGTTATCAGCGGAGCAAAATTCAGGAAGAATCGATGGTTTATGAGAATTTAAAACATACTGGAGAGCTCCCAATTATCAGAGTAAACACCTTTCGTGACCCGGATACCGTTCTCGGACAGCTATCAGAAAGTGTTGAACTGTCAAGGGCGACCGAAGCGGAAAAGCAATCCCAGCTCGAAAGACTGGCGGCGTTTAAAAGGCGCAGCAAAAAGGAATCACCGGCGGCGCTGAAGCGTCTCCAGAAAGTCGCCCTGTCCAATGCCAACATTTTTTCAGAACTTATGGAGGCGGTTAAAGTCTGCTCCCTGGGACAGATTAC
>Ga0114925_10001441_pt1 | contig 11714 bp, 15 predicted proteins | sample SumtaG_2_FD_87287 | JGI IMG/M metagenome (GOLD analysis project Ga0114925, IMG submission 87287) | Deep subsurface microbial communities from Indian Ocean to uncover new lineages of life (NeLLi) - Sumatra_00607 metaG | ecosystem: Environmental > Aquatic > Marine > Oceanic > Sediment | place...
CCTCATGTGTGCGAGACATGCGCTCTACCGGGTGAGCTACAGAATGTAAGCCCAAAGGGTCGGGGCGCGCGCCCTCCGCCAGGTGGACGCCGACCGGCCGCCATGCTTCAATCGGCGCGTGCGTGACCACGCGCGGAAGACGTCCCCCGGGGCGGTTTCGAGTCTCCCCGTTGACGGAGCCAGCGCCCGGCCTGGTGACCGCGAGGGGGCCCCAAGGGGGCGCCGGGCATCTGTCGAGGTAGCTCAGTTGGTGAGAGCTGCCGGTCAGGGAGCGGCCGAGGCCCCCCTGGAGGCGCGCGCGGGTTCAAGTCCCGCCCTCGACACCAGAGGCGCGGAGGTTCGACTCCTCCGGCGAGACAGCGCGCGCGGTTGCCGATTGGTGGCACAGGGGTTCGATTCCCCACTGGCTTCGGCCGGGCGGCCTTCGCCAACGGGCGCAAGCTCACGCGATCTTGACGGCGGCGCCGGGGCGGCTGGTGTTCGCGCCCTTCGCGTTCGTGATCATCCGCCCCGATTTCTTGAGCGCGGCCACCAGGCGGGCCGTGTCTTTCTTGTTCATGAAAAACAGCTCCCGCCCCATCTGCTCGAGCAGCGTCGCCACCCGGAGGTTGCGGCTCCCCGTCGGGCCGACGCGGACCACGATGAAATCCGCGCCCCTCGAGGGCGACTTGGGCCTGACGCTTCCCATGAGCTGGCCGGAGAACCGGAAGTCTGGGATGGGTTTTCGACCGAGGGCGGCCTTTTGCGCCGCGTATCGCTTCTTGAGCCGGCGCTGGCGCTTGCCTCCGACCCCCAGGCCCTTGTCAGCTTTCTTGCGAACGTCGCGGTTGATCCACCGCGACATGAACCGCCCGGCCCCGACCAGGTCCGGGAGGATCTGGTTTCGGAATTCCACCGTCTCGTCCCGCTTCCCCTGCGCTCGCCGCCCGCGGCTGCGTCGCGCGCCCCGGCCGGGGCCGTGGTAGCGGGTCACTCCCCGCCCTCGCCGTCGCCGTCACCATCGCCGTCACCATCGCCGTCACCATCGCCGTCGCCGCCGACATCGGCCGCGCCCTCTTGCTGGACCGGCGGGGCCTCCGAGCCGGGGACGCGGGCCCTCGAGGTGGGCGCCGTGCTCTGGACCTTGAGGAAGCCCTCCGGGACGCCGGCCATCGCCGCCTCCTCCTCGCTCTTGTAGGCCCCGCCCATGACTGCGGCCCGGCGGATGCTGATCCACCCGTCCCGCATCATGTTGGACGCCCTCAGCCGCTTGGCCTCCGGCTCCTCGATCTCCTCGATCGGCGGGAACACTACCTTGTAGGAGACGCCCGGGCCGGCGATCTGCGACATCTTGAGGTCTTGGGAGCCGATCCGGTCCCAGATCTCCACCAGGAGGGGCAACAGTTCGAGCTCCTCCATCTCGCGATAGTTCTCCTCCTGCTCCTCCCGCTTCTGCTCGGACGGTTGATTGCGGATCGTCCGCGACACGCCCGACAGCGGCGGCCCAGGCTCAAACTGCCACGCGTCCGGCGGCTGGCGCTGCGTCCGCCCGAACATCACCAGGAGGCGCTCCACGCTCTCCAGGCTCGACAGGTCGAAGTCCTTGGGCAGCTGGCCGACGGTGGTCCCCGGCTTCATCTTCCAGAGCGAGCCCGGGGCGCTGATCAGCTCCTGGCCCTCAATCGCCGTATCGCCGGCCATCCAGAACTGGCTGTGTCCCTGAAAGTCGTCCTTCAGGAGGTGGTTGGAGACGGAGACGTTGATCGCTTCCTGGATATCCACCATGTCGCGATCCTCGTCGAGGAACACGCCGCCCTCGTTGTAGGACGCATAGGTGGCGACCCACGGGAGCGACGGGAGCGCGTAGAAGAACCCGCCGACCACCTCGCCGTCGTCGCGAATGTGGTCCACGAGCCAGCCCTGGGCGGGCATCGGCTTGCTCAGCTCCGTCATCCGGCGCTGGATCGTCTCGAGCTCCTGGGCGCTGATGTTCTCGTCCGGGCGGTCCGCGTTGACGCGACGCCAGACCTCGAACACGCGCGGGCCCTTCGCGCGCCCCTCGTGGGAGATGCGGCCGCGCGCGTTGTCCTGGCGCTGCTTCTCCGTCGCCGATCGCGTGTTGGGCTCGCGGAACCCGCCCTCCACTTCATAGTTCTCCTCAAACGGCGGGCCCTGGATCTGAGCGACGAGCGCCTTGGCCGCCCAGAGCTCATCGGCGAGCCGCGGATCGGGCACCACCCACACCAGGTGCGGCCAAAACAGTCGGATGTCGAAACGCCAGCGGTTCGGGTCGGGGTGGGCGTTGTTCCAGTGGACGCGGAGGAAGTGGGTCCGGCTCGCCGCCGTCCTCGTCTCCGCCTCCGGGAGGTTCCGCTCGAGGCGCGCGCGCTTGAGCATCTCGTCCCAGCTCTTGCGCTTGGCCAGGCTGCCCTCCTGGAGGACGACCCGCTCGCCGGTCTCCTCGTCCACGATCTCCTCGCCGACCGGCTCGCCGTCGATCTTGAGGATCCGCCGCGGCTCGCGCCGGTACACCTGGGCGTCGAGCTCGGCCTTTTGGCGGACGACGTTGACGGGGAGCGAGGTGTGGTCCCCGTAGGTGTTCGGGTACCGCTTCCGGAGCGCCGAGACCGTGAGCCCTCGAGCGTGGCCGCAGTAGTACCGCTGAACCTTGCTCTGGTGGCGGTCGTAGCCGACGGGCTTTGCCGACCGACCGGCCTGGAGGAGCGCGTCGAGGAGCTCGGAGGACATGGCCCCGGAGTCGCGCTCGATGATCTTGATCAGGCGATCGCTCTCGAGGTCGCCGGCGACAAGGTTGGTTCCAAGGGACATCAGGTCACCCAGTGCTGTGTGTTGCCCAGCTCGGTCGAGGCCGGCCAGTGGTATTCGATGAGGTAGCCTAGCGCGTCGATCGCGTGGTCCAGACCCTCAAGTCCATCGCGATTCGAGCCCTTCTCAGGCCGCCCGCGCTTGTCGTAGGACTGGAGCGAGATGCAGCGGACGAGGTACGGGCAGGCGATCGGGTCGATCACGATCTCCACCGGCCCGCGCCGGCTGAGCTTCATCTGGACCGCGTTGACCCGGTCTTTGATCCGCGGGTGCGTCGGCCGGTAGCGCGTCTGAAACCCCCAGCCCTCGAGGATCTGGAAGTCCGAGACGCTCGTTTTCATGATGTCGCCGCCGGCGGGGTCGCCGTAGGCGTAGGTCATGCGCGCCGCTTCCTTCGGGTCGATCTTCTCGCCGTAGGCCGCGCTGTACTCGAGCGCGAGGCGGCCCGCGGCCTCCTCGGCGGCGGCGATCGTTGAGCTGTGCTCGAGCACAAGCTCCCCGGTGACGTAAACGACGTGTTTGTCGCCCACCTCGACGATGCGCCCGAACAACCAGGCGATGACCCGGGTCCCGAAGTCGCAAGCGACGAACGCGCGGCCGGCGCGCCGAAACTCGAACGGCATCGTTCCGAGGTGCTCGTCCCGATCGAAGTGCGTATAGACGCGGCCGTGGAGGTCGAGAAACTCGCCGGCGAGGTAGCGCCGACGGGTGACCTCGTCCATCCCGCTGAGCATCTCCTCGACGTAGCCCTCAGGGAGGAACGGGTTGTCCAGCGTCGACGCGCCGATCAGCCGCGCGCCCGGGAGCGGCTTGCCCTCGAAATAGTCATAGAACCACCCGCGGCGCCCCATGTCGGGCGTCCCCACGGCGCCGAACTGGATCATCTTGGCCCGCTTGTGGCGGAGGCGCGCGCGCACCTGCCGGGCGGCCTCCGGGCGGATCTTGTCGAGGCCGGCCTCATCGACCAGGGCGACGGCGAGGTTGCCGCCGGCGAGCGAGTCCGGGTCCGACGCGCTCCGGAGCCACAGGTGGCATTCCTTGCCGTTGAGCGGGACCATGAGGTTGTTGTCCCGCTTGCCCCACTTGGTGCGCCGCCAGACGCCCCATTCCACGAGGAGCTCGCGGATCGCCGGGAGCAGCGCGCCGCGGACCATGGGGACGGTCGGCTCGACGATCAGGGTGGGGATCGGCGAGTTGATCTCCGCCGTATCCAGGCCCTTGAGGATGATCGAATGCGTCTTGGCGCAGCCCCAGCCGCCGACCAGGCCGAGGAACGGCGACTTGCGGTCCGCCACAAAGGCCGTCTGATGCGGCAGGGTGACGGACGTGATCTCGAGCGGCGGCGGCCCGTCAAACGGCATCAGTCATCCATGAGCGCGGAGGCATTGGTGGGCCCATACTCGCCGGCGAGAAACGCGTCCTTTTCCTCGCGGGTGCGGATCTCCTTGAACCGGACGACGACGCCGCGGTCGCTGGCGCCGGCCTCGACCTCCTTGGCGCTGGCCTTGATCGCCTGAATAATCCCGTGCCCCATGGTCCGCGTCAGCTTGCCCACGGCCATGCGATCGATCACCCGGTGAAGCGCGGTCACGCGGTCGGCGGGCCGCGACAGGCTGAGACCCTCGAGGAGGTCCCCGGTCCCCTCCTCGCCCTTGGGCGCCTCGCCGCCGGCCGGCTCCGGCGTCCTGCCGGCCTCGACCTGGCGGAGGGCGTCGGCGTATGGCCGCTGACCGCGCCCCTCGATCTCCGGCTCCGGCGGGAGCTGCCCGGCCGCGCGCGCCGCCTCGACCTTCGCCCGGTTGGCCTTCTGCTTGGCGGCCCGCTCGGCGCGCTCGCCGGCCTTCGCCTCCGCGTGCCACCAGCAGCGCCACAGGCCGTCCGGATCGATCGCGCCCTTTTTGCCCGTCCGGCCACACTTCGCGCACGCCTGCGCGTTTGGCTTCTGTTTGGGTGCCTTTTTGGCTTTGCGGCGGCTTGCCATGCGGTTCTCCGCCACGTCGGGACGCTTGACTATAGCAGCGCGGTTTGACTTGATAGGGCCATGTCTGAAGTACAGCCCCAGGGGGGCAACACCGAAGGAACCGGGGCGGCGCAGGGCGCGGCCACGGGCGGCGAGGGCTCAGGGAGCTCCGCCAATCACGCGGCCGAGCTCGAGGCTCTCCGTAAGCAGAACGCGGACCTGTCCGCGAAGCTGGATACGGTCCTGGGCGACGCCGCAAAAGCCCGCGACGAGAAGCGCGGGAGGGAAGCTAAGCTCCGAAAGGAGCTCGAGGAGCAAGGCCAATACAAGCAACTGGCGGAGGAGCAGGGCAAGGCCCTTGCCGACCTCCAGGCGCAGGTGGCCGACCTCCAGGGGTATAAGGCCGGCGCGGACGCGTGGAGCGCGCATATCGCCGCCCGGCTGGATGGGCTCGACGAGGGGGACAAAGCCCTCCTTTCGGACCTGCCACCCCAGAAACAGCTCGCCCTCCTCGATCGGCTCGGCGCGGGTTCCTCCGCGGCCGGAGGAGCCACACCGCCGGGGCCAGGAGAGCGGGCCCCGACGTTGCCCCCGGTCACCCCTGCGTCTAGTGGTTCTGTGACCTCCGATGATTTCGGGGCGATTCAGGACGACCAGACGATGCTCGAGGCGATGCGCGAAAACCCGGATGGGTTCCGCCGCGCCGTCAAGGCCGCCGGCCCCTCCCGGCCGATGACAACTGCCCAACGGCTGGCGGCCCGAAAGCGAGGCTGATCAATGACCACGACAACCACCACATGGACCTCACAGATCCTCACCGAGGCGATCGGGATCGCTGCGATCCCGGCCCACACCGGGGACAAGCAGGTCATGTTGCCCCTGTGTAACCAAAAGAACATGGACGGGGCGTCGACGCTCACCGACCAGATCGCCGTCGACACCGACCTGGGCCCCTCGCCCGGCATCGCTGAGGGCGTCGCCGCGGTCGAGGTCGATCTCACCAAGGGGACGCCGGTTCAGGTGACCCCGACCGAGTTCGGCCAGGTCCACAACATCACCGACCGCGCCCTCCGGCGCCGTGTCCCCGGCATGACCTCCGATCAGGTCTGGGACGTGTTCCGCAACAACGACCTGCCCGGCATGGTGGCCATGCTCGGCCCGGACGCCAACCGCGCGACCAAGATGCTCCTGGAGGCCCAGGAGCTCGCGGTCACCGGCACTATCCCGGCCATGACCAACACCGTCGGCGTGACCGCGACGCCCAACAGCGTCACCAACATGATCAACGCGCTGTTTCAGCACAAGATCCTTGAGCCCGATCACGATGAGCGGGTGTACTGCTTGACTGAGAAGGGGTGGAACGACATCCGCCTGGAGCTCGGTGTCACCGGCGGCGCCGGCTCCGGCCTCGAGGGCGCCGTGTGGTTCATGCAGGGTGACCTGTCGTTCTTCAACGACCGCCCCGACGTGAGCCGCAACGGTTTTATCGGGACGTTCATGGGCGTCGGCTCCTACGCGATGACCGAGAGCGTCAAGCAGACCAGCGGCGGCGACGAGTTCGGCGTCCTGATGTCGCGCGGCGAGGGCGTCCCGGACGAGCCGGACAGCCTCGTGGGCGCGGTCTATTACGTCGAGGGTCACGCGATCCTGTTCGACGTCGACAAGATCCTCCGCCAGCGGTCGCTCGACCTCCTGGCCAAGGACGAGCACGCCGCGGCGTTGCTCGACGACGACAAGGCGATCCGCTTCATCTACGCGAGCTGATCGACGATCCCCCGCAGGTCCGTTTCGGTCCTGCATCCCGACCCCGCCGTCACCCCTCGTGCGGCGGGGTCTTCCTATAGGAGGCCGAGATGGCTGCAAAGAAGACCGAGGAACAGAAGGCCGAGGAGGCCGCCGCCGCCGAGGAGGAGCTCACCGCCGAGAAGGTCCGCGCGCGCTCCCGCGAGCTCGACGCGCCCGGCAAAACCGGGTGGTTCAAGGCGCACGACGGACGCAACCGGCCGATCACGCTCATGGTGCCCGGCGAGCGCAAAGTCCACCTCAACGAGCTCCGCGTCCGCTCGGTGAAGGACGGGTCCATCGTCGGTCTCGTCGACGGGCTCAACATGAAAAACGGCCAACCGGAGTTCCGCCGCGAGCAGCTCATGGCCTCGCTCGCGCGCCGGGACAAACACTTCGACGTCCCGATTTACGTCGTGGACGAGCCGGTCGAGGCGATCAAGGGCGTGCGCTACGGCGGCGACGTCCCGGTCCGCAACGACGCCTGGGACCGCGCGCGGCTGTACTACGCCAAAGAGCGCGCCAAGGCGGACCGCAAGTTCCGCCAGCACGTCGACCAGGAGAAAGCGCGGATCAAAAACCAGCTCGCGCTCGACGCCGAGGGGCTCGCGCCGACGCTCCCGTCGGCTGATATCCTCGCCTGAGGAGGATCTCATGGCGAAGAACCCAGAAGGAACGGCGGCCGACCGCGAGCGCGCGGCCAACTGGATGCGGGAGCAGGCCCGCAAGCACGGCCAAAAGACCGGCCAGAACCCTGACAAGCTCGAGCGCGAGATCGGTCGCGTCCTGCACGAGGGCGACCGGCGCAAGAGCGACACCGGGCGGCGCGGCTAGGCCGTCTCGGTCAACGCCCGCATCGCGGTGTTGTTCTCGGTCCGCTCCTTGAGGCTCTTGCGAAAGTCCTCGATCGCGGCCTTATACTCACCGGTGACCTCGGCCTCTCCGTCCTCCTCCTCGAGGGCGGGGAGGTCTCGGTCGTTCTGGCGTAGGCGCTCAACGATCTTGCGAAGCATGCGGATCACTCCCGGTCTCGCTGCATGAGCTCGACGATCCGCCGGCTCAGCTCGTTTGACTCCTGGATCACGCCCTTGGTCTCGATCAGAAGGGCCGTGTTGGCCTCCCTGATCTTGTCGTAATCCAGCTTGAAGGCCTCCCGCATCTTCTCAAACTGCGTCTCCTTGTAGGCCCAGAGGCGCCAGATCGCGACCATGAGGATCGCGACCAGGCCTAGGGGTCCCTTGTCGAGGAGCTCGAACAGCGCGCCCTCGGCTTGTGCTGGCAGGTGGGCGAGGAGCGCAACGGGCGGCATGGCCCACGGTACCAGCGGGCGCCCTCGCCACAACAGGGGGCCGACGTGCTACGGAAAAATGGCTGGCACGGCGCCCCAGCAACCACCCCCGGCGCCCGGAGGCCCCAACGTGGCCAAAGACCTGAGCAAGCACCTCGAGGGCGCCGTGGGCGCGATCCTGATCACCGTCGGCGACACCGACAAGGACGGCAAGGTGGGCGTGCGCGCGCACGTCTTCGGTGACATCCCCTTTGACGGCGAGGACAAGCCCGTGGGCCTGCTCTCCTCGCCGGAGTACGAGCCGGCCGACGCCGGGACCCTCCTGGGAACCGTCAAGGAGGCCACCAAATGGGCGACGGGCGTGCTCAGCAAGATCCCGTTCCTCCCGACCCGGCAGACGGCGCGGCGCGCCGACGCCCGCGGCCGCGTGCTCTCGCCCAAGGCCAAGACCGCCAAGAAGCGGACGGCCAAGGCCGCGCCGACCCCGCCGGCGGCCGAATGAGCCCGGGGGAGCGGCTCGCCGAATGGGTGGAGCGCCACGAGGGGCTCCGCGAGATCACGGGACAGAACGACGTCCCGCTGATCCAGAGGCACTACGCGGACGCGAAGGGCCTCCCCTGGTGCGCCGCTCTCCTGCTCATCGGGATCAAGGAGCTCGCCCTCCCGCGCCCCCTGGGCAACCTGAGCCGCCGTGGGTGGCGCTGGCACAACCGGAGCGTCCTCGCCTGGTGGCGCAACGCCCAGCGCGCCGGGACGGCCATGGGGCCCGCCTGCGAGCCCTCCCGCGGCTGCCTGGTGTTCCACGGCAACCGCCGCGGCTCTGATGCCGGCTCCGGGAGCGGAAAGGGACACATCGACATCGTGACCGGCTACGATCGGACCACGCGCCAGATCTTCGTCATCGGCGGCAACGTCGGGAACGCGGTCACGCGCCGGGTGTTGATCCACCCCCACCGCGGCGTCCTGGGCTTCGGCCAGGTCGTCCCCCCGATCGGGTGAACACATGACCCAGCTGATCCTCAAGGACACCACCGGCCCGATCGTGGCCTACCTGCCCCGCTCGCCCGGCCAGCCGCTCGGCAAGCCCTCGGCGGCGTCGATCGGCGTCCGCACCCCGGCGGACGACAGCCTGGCCTCGCCGCAGCCCGCCACGATCGACCCGGTGGCCTCGGTGACCAACCAGGACGCCGCCCGCGGGACGCATGAGCTCCGTTTCGCGGCCGCGCCCGGCGCCACCCGCTTCCGGCTCTACATCCTCGACCACCCCAGCCTGTCCCAGCCCTTCTACGTCCAGGTGGCCGACGTCGCCGGTACGAGTGTGTTCCTCACCGACCCGCTCCCGTGCGACATCCCGGCCGGCGCTCAGTTCCTCGGCGCCGCGCTCACCCTCGCGCTCAGCGTCGCCCAGACGGCGACGGTCGACACGATCACCACCTCAATCGCCCAGGTCGAGGCCACGGTCAGCGGCGTCACCCGGCGCTGGGACCATGAGATCCGGATCGTGCGTCAGGAGTTCGCCCAGGCGCTCACCGTGCCCAAGCTCCTGAAGCTCGCGCCGGAGGTCATGCGCTGGCGGTCGGACGGCTCGACTACGTACGGGGAGCTGATCGATGCGGGGTATGAGTACCTGATCCAAGACCTCGAGGGCCGCGGATACGAGGTCACACGGATCAACAGCCCGTCCAAGCTCAACCTGGCCCTCGTCAAGCGGATCCGCTGGGCGCTCCTGGATTCGATCCACGGGCCCGCCCACGAGGACACCAAGGAGGCGGAGGGCCAATACCGCGATCAGATCCGCATGGCGGAGGCCGGGAGTCGTTTCTGGTACGACGACGCCGATCAGAACCTCGCGACCGGCCGGCAGAACCCTTCCCCCTTCTCAACTGCCTGGCGCGCCCGGTAGGCTCGTGACATGCCGCGTCTGCGCAGCTTCCTGGGATCGTTTGCCAGCAACCCGACCCCGACAGTCGCGGGCCTGACCTACTTCAACACGACCGTTGGCCTCATGATGGTCTATGACGGCGTGCGGTCCAAATGGTTGAGCATCGCGGAGGCGCAGATCCCATTCGGGCGCAACGGCAACACGGCCGCCGGCGCCTATTACCGCATGAACCGCCTCGCGATGTCGGCCACGCGCGGCCGCTATGCGGAGTTCGACGGGACGATCGTCAGTCTTGCTTACACGCGGGACGACGTCGACGCCGCGACCTTTGAGGTCGTCCGCGACGGCACCCTGATCACCGGCGCCGTCCTGGCGAGCTCGGCCGTCGCCGGCAACGATCAGACCCTAAACGCCGACTTTGCGGCCAACGGCGTCCTTGCGGTCCGCAATCAGGCCGGCGGCAACACAACCAACGATGTGTTCGGCTACGTGCGAATGAGGTGGCGCACATGATCACCGTCATCGCCGAAAACCAGACAGCCAGCCCGATCCCGCTCGCGAACCTGGGCGCCCCCAACGGCGAAATCCCGGCGTCAGGCAGCGTCACGCTCAGCGATTTCAACGCGTTCAGCGAGATCCAGGACGACGAGCAGTTGGCGTCCCTCGTCGATTCTGACGATGTCCTGCTCAACATCGGCGGCGGCACCCTCTCAAAGGCGGATTCCGCGGCCCTGCTCACACCCGTCACCCCCGACGACATCCCAACAGGCGGCGGCCCCGATGACCGGATCGAGGTGTACGACAGCGCCGGCGGCCAAAACTTCACGACGTCGGCGATCGTGGTCGATTTCGACGTTGAGCGGGTGAACACTGTCCCGGCTTCCTTCACGCTCAATGCTGGCGGATCGGTCACGGTCAACTTCTCCGGCGTCGTGATCGCAAGTTTTATCACCAGCTTTGGCGGAGGAAACAACCGCGCCACGACCAGGACGGCTTTGTTTCTGAACGGCGCCGAAGTGCCCGGGACAAGGTCGTGGGGCTACCATCGCAACAACGCCAGCAACGAGGACACGGGAGGAGGCTTTGCCGAGTTCGCCGTTGCCTCCGGCGACGTGATCGACGTCCGCGCGGTTCGCGAAAGTGGTGGCGTGACGATGTTCACGCTCGCCAACGGGAGCAGGTTGCGAATTGAGAGGCTCAGCTAATGCCGACACCGACGACAATCACCTGGCCAGTGACAGCGTTCATCAACAACGCCTGCGACGTGGCCGCGCTTGAGCACCAGATCAGGAGCAGTCCCGATGTCGTGGTTGCGATCGCGGGCGTTTCACAAGCCAAGGACGGGTCCGTTTCCGCCACGTTTAGGGATCTCCTGGACGAGGGGTCAAAAACGGCGCTGGACGGCGATCCTTCGCCTGCGCCCAGCGACACGCCGGCCGCCGGGACGCTGATCCACGACCACGACGGGCAACCGATGCCCGTTTACGACGTCGACGAGGAGGGCACCCCGCTCGTCCAAGTCAAGGGACCGCACGACAAGGACGGCAAGCAGCTCATCACCGTCACCCCCCGCAAGGCCACGATGCAAACCTGGTTCCACGGGAGCGGCGACACCGCTCCGGACGGACGAGGACAGGGCGCGCCCATGAGCGTCTCCCTCGAGGGCGGCGACGAGGGACAGGTGGAGTACCAGTACCTTGAGCCCGTCTGGCTGCATGACGGCGGCGTCCGTTGGAACGAGGGCGGCGGCTGGGGCCCTGACGACTACTTCGAGCTCAGCCTCAAGATGCCGGCCACGCCCATCGCGCCCAACGGCGGAGGCACAGGTAACGCAAACCTTGTTGACGGCGTGATCGTCCCGGCCGCTGGCGACGGGGGCTTTGACGTCGACCTGTCGACCGCCGTCCCGGTCCCCGTCGAGAACGCGGACGCGCCAGACGGGTTCTGGGAGGTCAGCGACGAGACCGGCGAGGTGACGCTATCCCCCACCCCTGGCG
>Ga0114925_10001443_pt1 | contig 11710 bp, 9 predicted proteins | sample SumtaG_2_FD_87287 | JGI IMG/M metagenome (GOLD analysis project Ga0114925, IMG submission 87287) | Deep subsurface microbial communities from Indian Ocean to uncover new lineages of life (NeLLi) - Sumatra_00607 metaG | ecosystem: Environmental > Aquatic > Marine > Oceanic > Sediment | place...
GTCCGGATCATCAAACATCTTTTCAACAACAACAGTTCTGTTATCTCCCTCACTCTTGAGCTCTGCATTGAGAACCTTTACAGCCTCATCAAATGCATCCACTTTCCAGTGCTCAACAGGATTCCCCTTGGCCCTTACAACAATCTTTACCTCTTGGGGGCCTTCTACCACCGGCTCTGTTCCGCCAGCAAAGAGTAAGCCAGGGAGAACCAGAAGGAATACCCAAAATAGTAGTTTTTTCATCTTTTCTAACTCCTTTCTTTAATTATTTATTTCGGTTCTTAGAACCGATTTATTATTCAGATTTAGTACCTTAATCCTGAATGTGGCTTGTCCACATCAGGTAACTTATAAAATTGTTTTATCCCATTTCTCCGAAAAAGTCAAGAGAATGTTGAAAAAATAGTGATTTTGTTTTTTATTATAGAAAAGCAGGAAGTTTGCTTGTGAACTTTGGGCAGAACAAATAGGCAAACCAGGAATCTAAGCAAGAATATTAAACGTATTGATGTGGCAGGTTTACTCTTAACTTACCTTACTTCCTGGTTTTATATCTCTATCAACACTTATAACAGACAGATTCCCCTTATCGGTTGTCGCAAGAAGCATACCATTGGATTCAATTCCCATAATCTTTGTGGGTTTCAAGTTTACGAGTACCACAATCTCTTTTCCAATAAGTTCTTCTGCTTTATAGTGTTTGGCAATGCCAGCTACAATCTGCCTTTTTTCCTCTCCAAGATCCAGGGTAATCTTCAATAATTTCTTAGACCTTTTAACCGGAGCAGCCTCTAAAATCTTCCCCACCCTTATATCAATCCTGTTAAAATATTCCATATCGATCTTTTCCGCACCTTGCCAGTCTTCCACTCTATCCTCCTTAGGTCTATTTTCCCCCTTATCATGGTTGATCCTGGTATCATGGTTGATCCTGGTATCATGAATGATCCTGGTATCATCATCGTTGATCCTGGTATCACGGGTGATTCTTGGGAAAATACTTTCGATTTTTTTTATTTTAATCCCAGGTTTTAGCTTTCCCCATGTAAGAAACTGCTCATCAGTATTAATGTCTTCAATATGCTTCATCTCCTTTTCTGAAAATACTGATAAGGCTGTCTTAGCTTTGTTTAAAATTATCGGTGCAAGCAAAATTGTTACAAGCCGAAATCCTTCACACGCCGAATATAATACTGTTTTCAACTCCTCTATTTCACCCTTCTTGTGGAGATTCCACGGAGCTGTCTGCTCAATATATTTATTAATGATTCTGATATATTTTAAAACAGAGTCAAGCGCACCATTCAGCTTCATTTTGTTAACTGATTCTTTGATAGTACCTGGGAGGGCTTTTCCGCCTTCGATAATCTTTTTATCAAGCTCGTTGCCCACTCCTGGTTCGGGAATTTCTCCCTGGAAATATTTTTCTATCATCCGGGCAAGCCTGCTCAAAAGATTTCCATAGTCATTGGCAAGATCAGAATTTATGGTATTTACGAGCATCTCTTCGCTGAAACTTGCATCAGACCCCAGTATCATATTTTTTATAAGCACATAACGAAAGTTTTCCACACCATATTTATCTATTAAATCAATCGGTTTTACAATATTTCCCAGGGACTTGCTCATTTTTGTATCCTTGATAAGCCACCATCCATGGGCAAAGATCGTTTCAGGCAGCTCAAATCCCGCTGATTTTAACATAATAGGCCAATAAACTGCATGTGTGGTAATAATATCCTTCCCTACCAGATGAATATCACAGGGCCACCATTTCTGAAATGAATCGTTGTTCCTGTATACGCCAATTGCGCAGATATAGTTTATCAGAGCATCAAACCACACATAAGTAACATATTTTTTATCAAAGGGGATCTCAATTCCCCAATCAAGCCTGGTTTTTGGTCTGGAAATACAAAGATCTGACAAAGGCTTTTTAAGAAATCCGAGAACCTCATTTCTCCTGGACTCCGGTTTAATAAAATCAGGATGTTCTTTTATATAATCAATGAGCCAATCTTGATGCTTTGATAACTTAAAGAAATAATTCTTCTCTTCAATTCTGATCACTTCCCGGCCACAGGAAGGACACTTTCCGTCAATTAAATCTTTTTCTGTCCAGAACCTTTCTTCAGGAATACAATATTTCCCCACATACGTGTCAAAATATATGTCACCTCTTTCATAGAGATATGTAAGGAGGCTCTGAACAACAAATATGTGTTTCTTTTCAGTGGTACGGATAAACTTTGAATAGCTGATCTTTAATTTTTTCCACAGCTTGAGAAACCGGATCACCATTTCATCACAGTGGAATCTGGGTTCAACATCTCTTTTTTTTGCAGCCTCCTGAACCTTAAGTCCGTGCTCATCTGTACCGGTTGAGAAAAAAACCTCATCGCCGAAAAGCCTGTGGTATCGTGACAGTACATCAGCAAGAATTGTGGTATACGCATGACCGAGATGCGGTTCATCATTCACATAATAAATAGGAGTCGTGATGTAGAATTTTCCCAATTCAAACTCTCCTTACTCTCAAAACATTCTATTTTTGTGGTATCTATTCAGCCGCAGATTCACTAAAATCCTCTGGGCCTTTGTGGTTAATATCCGAATAGTTACTTAATAGTATTAATTTAATTTATTTTGTCAAGGAGTTATTGGACAGAAACCTGTTGGTCTTTTCCAACACATCAACCAGTCTGCCGCTGAAAACATTCCCACCAGGGATTGAGTTTATAAAAATTGTCCCATAACTCTTTCTCAGTATTCTCTGGTCAAGAATTACAACTACGCCGTTATCGGTTTTTTTCCGGATGAGCCTTCCGATTCCCTGTTTCATTTTAATAACAGCAAGTGGAAGACTGTATTCCAAAAAAGGATTTCCCCCATTTTCTCTGATCCGTTCCAATCTCGCCTTCATTACCGGTTCCGTAGGTACCTTGAATGGAAGTTTTGTTATTACAACACACTCCAGTGTCTCTCCCGGCGCATCGACTCCTTCCCAGAAACTCTCTGTTCCAAATAATATAGAATGGATATTTAATTTAAAATTTTTAAGCAGGTTACTCCTTGCATCATTTCCCTGTTTAAATAAAACAAAACCTTTCTTATCAAGGGCATCTTTTATACCCTCATACACTCCGTTTAAGATTTTATACGAAGTAAAAAGAACAAATGCTTTTCCATTTGTTTTTTCAACTATTTTTAATATATTCTCACCGAGGTTATTAGAATAACCTGGATGTTCCGGCCCAGGGACATCTGTGGGAATGAGTATTACCATCTGCTCTTCATAATGAAAGGGAGAGTTTATTTTTATTTCTATTACTGCGTTGTTCAGTGACAATCTTTTCTTGATAAAATTAAACTTATTGTCTACAGTGAGTGTTGCACTGGTAAGAATACCGCTTTTCAAACGTTTAAAAATATGCTCATAAAGCGTACTGCCCACATCAATGAGTGATATGACTATTCCTGTCTCTCTTTTCTTTTCGAGCCACCGAACGTAACCTCTGTCCTCATTATTCAGAAATATATCCAGTGTCTGCACAATTTCAGCGATTCTGGAGATAAACCCTTCAATCTGCTTTTGTACACGTTCATCCCCCTTCCCTGCAAGCTCCTCACGCAATTGGAATAAGCTGCTTGCAAGCCCTGTGTAGTCTTTATAAAAAATCCCAAGCTGTCTGAAAACGGTACTCTCCCAGCGTGGAAGGTTCTTTGTTTCTTCATTGACTTCAAGGACAGTATAATTATTATTCGGATAATCACTACCTTTACCGGTCACTGCCTCGGCTAGAAATTCCTCTATAGTATTAAATAAATTAAAACCGATTGATTTTAAACCGGAAACCTCATCAAGTATTCTGTTTATTCTTTTGTTCCCGTTTACCCCCTTTTTTAACAAATACATCAAATAGCCTTTCTTTTTTCGTGTGCCGGAATAAAGACTGTTCAACAATCTCATTACACTCCCAAGAGTGACCTTTTTTGTAAAAAAGGATGTTGCAGAATCTTCAAGGTTGTGGGCCTCATCGAAAATTACTCTCTCATATGACGGCAGAATAGAGGTTCCTGTCCCGATAAGACATGCATCTGCAATAAGGTAATGATGATTTGTTACGATAATATTCGCAGAAATAGCTCTTCTTCTTACACCATTTAAAAAGCACCTGCTAAAGTATTTACACTCACCACCCGAACAGGTTTCTGACTGTGAATTAATTTTTTCCCAGAGAGCAGGTTTCGGGATAAACGAAAGATCAGAGAGGCTTCCATCATCAGTTTGATTTATCCAGCGTACTATTTGATCAAACTGTTCCATCTCCTGGTCATCCAGAAATGAAAAAAGGTCCTGCTGTACTTCAAACAGCCGGCTAAGGCAGATGTAATTACCGCGTCCCTTCATTAAAATATACGAAAAATCAATGTTCAGTGTCTCTTTCAGGTCAGGAATGTCCTTGAGCAGAAGCTGTTCCTGCAGGTTTATCGTATTTGTTGATATTACAACCCTTTCTTTATTTAAAATCGACCACTCAATTGAGGGTATAAGGTATGCAATAGATTTACCTATTCCTGTACCGGCTTCAATGAGTGCAAGTGCGTTATTGTTAAAGGATTCACACACATAATCGATCATGAGTTTCTGACCTTCCCGTTCTTCAAATCCAGGGAGTGAGCTGCAGAACGGGCCTCCGTGCGATACCTGTTTTTTCAATTTTTTTGCATCAAGAGGAACTACTTTAGACTTTATTACCGGTTCAACCACTACATAGGATTCTGTCATCTCATTATTATCAATAACCCTTCATCTCACGGTAGCAATACTGCCTCCGCTTTTTCTTTATGTAAATTTTACAAAAATATTCTAATCTCTGCGTCTCTTTGGCATAATAGTTATAAATTTCTAATTATCTCTCTGAGAAAAATAATTACCCGTGAGCTGACATTATTAATATTCTTCAAAACTTCATTATGACTGAGCTTCCCTCTGCTCATTCCACAGGCCATATTGGCAATGATAGATATCCCTAAAACCTTCATACCCTCCTGAGAAGCAACAATAACCTCAGGCACTGTTGACATCCCGACTGCATCAGCACCAATTTTTTTAAAAAAAGAAATTTCAGCCCTGGTCTCATAACTGGGCCCGGATGTTGCAAGGTACACCCCTTCCTTTAATTCTCCGATCTCTGTGGTCCTGTAAGCAGTCTCCTTTGCTCTTTTTATCAGTTCACGGTCATAAGGCTCAGTCATATCTACAAAAAGAGGACCGAAAGAAGCAGTATCTTCACCAATAAGCGGATTTGCACCCATATAATTGATATGATCATTAATTAGCATTATATCTCCAGGTTTAAAATCGTGACTAATCCCTCCGCTTGCATTGGTAATAATAAGCGTTTCAATTCCTATACGCCTGGCAACCCTTACCGGAAGCGTAACTTCCTGGAGAGAAAAACCCTGGTAATAATGATAGCGGCCGTTAAAGAGAAGAATATTTTTCCCGCCGAATTTTCCGCATATAAGCTCGCCTTTGTGCCCCTGAACAGTCGAAATTGGAAATCCCGGGATATCCCTGTATTTAATTGTTATCTTTTTATTGATTTCTTCAGCAACCTTCCCGAGCCCTGACCCGAGGATAAGGCCTATTTTCAATTTTGACCCGATCTTTCCCTGAACGTAATTCACTGCCTTCTCAAGCCTGTCTCTATAACCTCCCATATGATTATACCCCTCTATGCAGGGGTAATTCATGAATTACCCCTACATGAATTGTCCTGGGCAATTCCTGAATTGCACCTACATATAAAAGCAAATAGTTCAAAAAACTCTTTTTATCCAGTCAGAAGGATCTACATAAATTCCACTTACGAATAAACCCCAGTGAAGGTGCGCCCCTTCAGTAATCCCTGTCGAACCAATGCATCCAATTTTTTCTCCCTTTTTGACAATAACTCCGGTTTGTACATCCATCGATTCAAGATGGAAGAAAAGCGAAAACACCCCCTGCCCATGGTCTATTGCAACGGTATTTCCGGTTGTTATTCTCTCTTCAGAAAAAACCACCACTCCATTATTTGGAGAAAAAACAGGATCCCCGCTAATACCTTTTAAATCGGTGCCCCGATGAAAACTTGTAAATGAAAATACATTATTAACATAATACATTCTCTTTTTACCAAATTCAGAAATAATATCAGGGCTATTTACCGGGAAGATAAAGATATCCTCCCATAATGCCTTGCCACTGGCCCTGGAAAGAATTTGGGACAGTTTCTTCCGCTCTTCATCTTTCTGTTTTGATGGTTTCAGGAGGTCCTTTTTTTCATCAGTCAAAAATACCTTGCCGCTTTTATACAGCATTTTTTTTAGATAAAAAGGGTGTATAATTTCGGTGAAACATCCGTTTTCATTATATGCTTTGATTGTCAGATAATATTTTACCGGCTGGGCTTCTACATCAAAACCGGCAAGAGCCCTGTAGGTATGGCTACTGAGAGCATAAAAGAAAAGTTCATTTTTATAACCGTTCTCATTATATATGGAGGAGCTGATGTTCAATTTACTCTCTTTAGAACGGACGATTACCTTGATTGTTTTCCCCTGTGCCGGCAGGGGAGTAAAATAAAAATGTAAATCTAAAAATTGATAAACTGATGATCTGGATAATTTTCCATACACAAGGGACGGAACTTTTTCAATTTTAATCCTGCTGTAAGCATGCAGTTTGAAATAATCTTCTTTATTTTTAAAGATAATTTCGCTGTCCCTGCCTGTTTTAACAGAATCACCGGTTTTTATATTATCATTCTTTTTTATTCTGGCATATGGTTTCCCCTCTGCCTTCAACCATACATCACCGGCGTACTTAATAACATTAAACTCTACTGCATATATTCCCTGCTGTATGGAAATCCGGATGAAAATCATGAAAAATAGAATAAGAAGAATGAATTTAATATATTTCCTGAACAATTTTCAGTAGTCTCCTCTGTTAAAGGTTTGTGGTTAACATCTTAATAACAATTTCTATTTATGGTTTTATGGATACAGCCGGTTAATCAATCTAGGGAAGGGTATTGTTTCTCTCACATGGGGGACATCACAAATCCATGCAAGTAACCGCTCGATACCGAGCCCAAATCCCGAATGTGGAACGCTCCCGTACCTGCGGATATCAAGGTACCACCTGTATGTATCAGGGTTTAATCTTTCTTCCTTTATGCGGTCAAGAAGAGAATTATATTCATCATTTCTCTGTGACCCTCCAATGATTTCACCATATCCTTCAGGTGCAAACAAATCATTATTGAGTACAGTTTTGTTATCTTCAGGATTTGGTTTCATATAGAACGCTTTAATTTCTTTGGGGTAATTGTAGATAAAGACTGGTTTATCAAAACTCTCTGAGATCGCGGTTTCCTCATCACCGCCAATATCCTGGCCCCACTCGATAGTAAATGCCCTCTTTTTAAGTATCTCTACCGCTTCATCATAAGAAATCCTTGAAAAAGGTGGCTTTAGCCTTTGTAGAGGAGCGAGATCCCGCTTAAGGTAATCGAGCTCTTTTTCACAATTTTTTACTATGCTGGATATCACAAAGTGTATCATATCTTCCTGAAGATCCATATTCTGGTTTGTGTCATAAAATGCAACTTCTGCTTCAAGCATCCAGAACTCAGTTAAGTGCCTTCTTGTCTTCGATTTCTCTGCACGAAATGTTGGTCCGAAACAGAATACTTTCTTAAAAGCTGCTGCAGCAGCTTCAAGATACAGCTGTCCCGTTTGTGCAAGGTAAGCTTTACCGAAATCAAAGTACTCTGTTTCAAAAAGGGTACCGGCACTTTCTCCAATAGATCCGGTAAAAATTGGGGTGTCAATCAAAATATATCCGTTTTTATGGAAGTAGGATCTTAATAATCTGATAAGCTCACTTCTTACCCGGAGTATGGCAAGCTGTCTGCTCGATCGCACCCAGAGATGTCTATGCTCCATGAGAAAGTCAACACCGTGGTGTTTTTTTGAAATCGGGTATTCCTCCTCAGGATTATGTATGATTTCAATATCCGAAACACCAAGCTCAAACCCGCCCGGTGCTCTTTTCTCTTTCCGTATAACGCCTTTCACAATTAGTGCTGCCTCTATTTTCAATTTTGAACAATTTTCAAACACCTCATCGGACACGTCATCTTTTACAACCACTGACTGAATATACCCTGTTCCCTCCCTGACAGCGATAAAAAACAGAGAACCACTGGAACGTATGTGCCGCACCCACCCTTTAACGACAACCTCTTTACCAACGTACCCCGATGCATCAGTGATTTTAAAATCGTTTTTCAGCATAAGAAGCCTCCATGTTCCCAATGTTTTCACCCCTTTATTACGCCGAGTGGTTTGAGCTTTACAACCTTGCTTGCAAGTCCATTCTCTTCGACTATATCCACAATTTGTGTGACATTTTTATATGCATCCGGCATTTCTTCTTTCAAAGTTCTAGTTGACTTTGATAATACAAGAATTCCTTTTTTGCTGAGCTCTGTTTCAATGCTTCTACCCTGTGCCATTTTTACAGCCTTTTTCCTGCTTAAAACTCTGCCAGCACCATGGCATGTTGTTCCAAAGCTCTTCAGCATACTGTCAGGCTCTCCTTTCAGAATAAAAGAAGATCTCCCCATATCGCCGGGGATCAATACCGGCTGTCCAACATTTTTAAAGTCCTGCGGAATATCAGGACTACCTTCCGGGAAAGCTCGTGTCGCGCCTTTCCGGTGAACGCATACCATGAGCTCTTTACTGTCCACAAAATGTTGTTCAAACCGGGCAATATTATGGCTGACATCATACAGAACATTCATACCCAGATTCCGATATGAGGTATGAAATAACGACTGAAAACTTTCTCGAATAAGATGAGTAATTATCTGCCTGTTGGCCCATGCATAGTTAGCTGCTGCTTTCATGGCGCTTATATACCCGGCGCCGAGCTCGTCACCAATGTATACGGAGGAGAGCTGCGGGTCCGGAAGCTCAAATAACCTTTTATTTCGCATTTTCTTTAGATAATCGTCGCAAATCTGATACCCGAATCCTCTGGAACCGGTATGAAACAAAATTAAGATCTGTCCCTTTTTTAATCCATACGCTTTACAGGCATCCTTTTGAAACACATCAGAAACATAACATATCTCTATAAAATGGTTTCCCGCCCCAAGGGTGCCAAGCTGTTCTTTCCCCCTTTCTTTTGCCCGGTCTGATACATCCGCATAGTCTGCGCCCTCGAGTCTTCCATTATTTTCACAGTGACTGATATCAAGCTCATCACCAAACCCGCTGCTTACCGCCCAGACAGCTCCATTTTCGATTACCTTCCTTTCATCTTTCTTTGATAAAACAAAACTCCCTTTTAACCCCACACCGGCAGGAACAGTCTTAAATATCTCAACTAATATTTCTTGCATTCTATTTGCCAGGTCTTTCTTTAATAAATTTGTTTTTATTGCCCTTACACCGCAGTTAATATCATACCCTACTCCACCCGGAGATATCACTCCATCTGTTACGTCAGTAGCTGCGACACCTCCAATGGGAAATCCATATCCGTAATGTATGTCAGGCATTGCAACCACAAACCCTTTTACCCCTGGTAAACAGGCAACATTTTTCAGCTGTCTTAAAGCCTCATTTGTTTCACTATTCACTGCCATTTGTTCATCTATAAAAGCAATCCCTTTTACCTTCATCCCATTCTCTCTGGGAAGCTCATACAGAGATTTTCCGATTTTCTTTAATTTTACCATTTACATATGCCCCGGAACTCTTGTTTCCTCAAATATCAAATGTAATACGTGTTTTCAAACCATTCTTATACTTTTCAATCTTGAAATTATGGAATGTTGCAGCTTTAACTTCTCTTTGTATTAAGTGCCTGTTATCTTTTAAAAAGGTTACCCGCGAACGGATACTATGCCTTTTTATTTTAATAAACCCATCACAAGGTAAAATATGTTCCGTATCAACCACAAATACAAGATGATTTAAGAAATCAATAAGGGCATCATCGAGATTATCATATTTAATTTTGGCTTTTCTTTTCGCAAGCGATTTCCTCTCTAAATGGATTTCATTAACATCTTTGCCGGTAAGTATAAAAAACAGTGCCCTTATACTTTCATAAAAAAGCCCTGCTCTATTCTCAGCTCTTAATTCGACTCCAATATCGGCTGTATGATCAAAAAAACTGTACGAACCCATGATAAATCACATTAACAGTATTATATTATCGACTGTATCCTCATTGAATAAAATAATAGTATCTATTCAGCTACAGAGGCATCTCGGGAATTTCTAGACCATGGTGAGAATTTCCGGTTCTCCATCCCTGACCAGAACCGTATGTTCAAAATGTGCCGAAGGGTGACCATCCTTGGTGACAACGGTCCACTTATCCTTTGTAATTATTACTTCGAAGCCTTTCATATTTACCATTGGTTCAATCGCAAGCGTCATACCTGACAATAATTGAGGGCCTCTTCCCGGTGTTTTGTAGTTAGGTATGGGAGGTTCTTCATGCAGTTTTTTCCCAACCCCATGTCCCACAAAATCCCTAACGACAGAAAACCCGTTCCCTTCCACAAGGCCCTGGATTGCTTTTGAGATATCAGATACATGGTTCTTATGAATAGCTTTCTGTATTCCTGCGTAAAGAGAAGCTTCTGTCACATTTAACAGCTTTGAATTTTCCGGTGATACCTGGCCTATAGGTATTGTAACAGCGGCATCTCCGAAGTACCCAGCCTTATTCACACCCACATCAATACTTAATATATCTCCTTCATTCAACCGATACGTTCCCGGTATTCCATGGATAACTTCTTCATTTACCGATGTACAAATAGATGAAGGAAATTCGTTATAATTCTTAAATGCAGGTACAGCTCCCCTTTTTCGGATAAAATCCTCGGCCTTTTCGTCAAGCCATTTTGTCATCACACCAGGCTTTGCAATTTCTTTCAGGTAGATAAGCAGCTCGCCAACGATCCTGCATGCCTGTTTGATATATCCGATTTCGGTCTTATTTTTTAATTCATGCATCCTGGGAAGGTACCCTTTTTGCTACCTGTTCTTTCTTTTCTGCCTTAATCATATCATCAAGTTTTGGCCCTGTATTGAATGATTCCTCAATTATACTCTTTATACCTTTTTTCTGGCCTGCACTGATCGATATTTCTCCCTGAACTACCACCCCCTCCTCAATATTTACCTTTGGTGCTTTAATATTTCCCAGGACTCTCCCACTTGAGAGGAGCGTAACTTCTTCTTCTGCTTCAATATTTCCGATCACTGTTCCACTAACAGTTACCTTCTTTGCTATAATGTCTGTCTTTATTTTTCCCATTTCGCCTACTATAAGCTGATCCCTGGTTTTTATCTCTCCCTCAAACCTTCCGTCTACCTGGAGCGATCCATTGATATAAAACTTTCCATCAAATATCGAACCCTCACCAATTACACTGTTTAGCCGAGAATCATTTTTCGTTGCCATAAAAATCTCCTCGCTTTGTTCTTTAGAGGTAAAAGCCCACCTGCAAAGCAGGTGGTGGTTTCCAAGCCAAAAGGCTTTTAAAGGCATAGCCTTTTAATTAATCTTTTTAGAAATATTATAGACCACCTCCAAAGGAGGTGGCTTCCTTTTGGCAGTGAA
>Ga0114925_10001444_pt1 | contig 11709 bp, 4 predicted proteins | sample SumtaG_2_FD_87287 | JGI IMG/M metagenome (GOLD analysis project Ga0114925, IMG submission 87287) | Deep subsurface microbial communities from Indian Ocean to uncover new lineages of life (NeLLi) - Sumatra_00607 metaG | ecosystem: Environmental > Aquatic > Marine > Oceanic > Sediment | place...
CCGTTAACGGAGTACCAACACATGATATAGTTGGTAATGAACTTACATTCGCTGGACAAGCTCAGTATCCTGCTATTGCGAGAGATAGGAGTTGCGGCATCAGTGATGGTGTAGCTGGTTGGGAGGCTGCTGAAGATGATCTCTTAACTGATATTGATCTCTCTCTCCGAGTATTGATTACTGAACAAACTACAACTAAATATATATGCAGTAAATACCAAAATTCTAATTACAATTACTATTTCAGAATAGATATTGATGGTGCTATCAGATTTAGATCAGAGGTTAATACTGTTGCTGTTTCTGCGATTAGTAATGAAACTTTATCTGTCGATACGTGGTATACGCTTAGGATAGTAAGTAATACAGGCAACGCCATGCAGTTATTTATTGATGGCACAGAGGTTACGTATGATACACAGCATACAGCACAATCATTAGATATAAATGGACCTATTAAGGTTTGGTCGCTCGGTGCTTCAAATTATGTTGAAGGTGTTAACATTGAAAATTTTATTCTAAACAACGGTCCAAACTGGCAATTCGTAGAAGGTCAAGGCAACACAGTACATGACGTATCCGGTAATGGAAATCACCTAACAGGATCAAGTGTAGATAACAACAATTGGGGAGTAATTGATACTCCTACTGAAGATTACTTAGCTGAGTATGGTGGTAATTTCGTTGGGAATTTTAACGGGACGGATGATGGGATTGATTTAGATTCACCTATTGTTATTGATTATACTGCTGATACTGATATTGAGTTTAGGGCACGTAGATTGACTACCGCAACAACTGATCCAATATTAGGATTAACCACTTCAGATTCTCGTTCTTGGGTTCAGTTTAATTCGAATGATGCTTTATTAATAGAGTCAGATTCGAATGGTGATATAGCAAGATCAAACAATAGTATTATAGATGATGATGATTGGCACGACTATGTTGTAACAGTAAATAATGGGGTTGTATCAATGACTCAGGATGGATCTCCTTTAACTATGGCTCTATCAGCATTAACAGATGATTTAACATTTGATAAAATCGGAGCTTCTGCGGCACTTCATATTTTCCCCGGAGGAATAGCATACGTTAGAATAAAGAATAATACTACGGGTGCTTATATGTTAGATGTTCAGGTAACTGGAATAGAGTTTGAAGATACTTTCGGTACGTGGGAAGGTACAGGTATTCACAGTTCAATCATTCCTGCACTATCAGACAAGTCAGCCGATGCAGTTGGTCAAGTACTTGTATATCCTCAAAGAGGAAAGAACTTAGTACCGTATACTTATCTATCAATGCCTGAAAATGTGTACGAACTATATGCTGCTGATCAGGAAGAGAGGTATGAAGAATTAAGTCCTTCAGATTATGATGATTGGACTATTGCTGCTAATCTTGCAGGGGCAGAATGGTCTTCAGATGGGAGTAATACACGTGCTGAGGTTAACGGTCAAATGGAAACAACTATTGTTGATGCTCCTGCTGGTGGTAGAAGATATTTTGCTGCTACGGAACAGATTGGGACTGATCTTGTAGTTGGAGATTCTTACAGATTGGTGGTAGAAGCTAGAGTTTTAAATACTGATGCTGATGCTGTAATAAGAGTATTTAATGGGGTAGGATATGAAACAGGTCAATCGCTAACGACTACATTACAAATTTTTACGCTTGATTTTGTTGCTAGTAGTGCTACATTAGCCTTTATGAATTTTAATACTGTTGATATTGGCAATAAGATTTATTTGAGAGATATGGTTTTATTCCACAAAACCGTTCAAACAGGCAACAATCTTATAGAAAACAGTGGTGCTCGTAATGCTATCGGAGCATTGACTACTACTGATTGGAGTAAGACTACTGGATTATTAGACATTGATGTATTCAGCGATCATGCTTCTGTAATTGATGGAGCTACTAAGGTTGAAACAAGTGAGGATTTATTGAGTATGATTCCGCAAGGTTCAGAGTTATTTCCTAATGTTGATTTTGCAAATTGGACAGGTGATGATCCTGATGATTGTAGTATAAGTGCAGAAGATGTAAATAATTATGTAACAGAACACGCTAATGGGGCGCAGTTTGTTTTTGATAATGATAACCCGACAGGGTTAAGCATGAGATGTGCAATACCCATGACAGTGGGAAAATATTATGTTGTTGAGATAATTACAAGCGGCTACGGATCAACAGGTGATTGTGAAATAAGAAACTCAAGCAGCTCAAATACATTAGGAACGATTGGGTCTGATGGAACTACGAAATACGTTTTTCGTGCAATAGGAAGTGATATACTTGTAGTTAGAAATTCCGGGGCTGATTTTGATATTATATTTGAACAAATTTCAGTCAAAGAACTCCAAGTAGTTAGCGATGATCTTGTCACTAATGGAACGCTTACAGCTAATGCTGATATGAATGTTTCTAATTGTGTCAATTTAAGTTATGATGATGGTGTAGGTGGAGGTTTTTCAAACGGCACTCCAACAGGTTTTGATGTAGTAAGTGATGGAACGTCTTTTCAAGGATGTGGAACAGCAGATGAAATTACATATGTGAATGGTCAAAAATATATAATAACTTTTGATTTAGTTCGTAATAGTGGGGCTATGCCAAGTTTTACTTTGAGGGATTCATTAGGTGGAAGTACTATTCATGATGGTGGTTATCTAAGTCCAAATGAGGGTAGCAATGTGCATGAAGTGGAAGTAACTTCAACTACTACGGGAGTTGTGTTTTTTCATAATTCATCACAAGTCACCGACTACCAAATCACCAATCTTTCAGTATCAGATGCCGTCACGGATTGGGAAAACGGAGTTGGTGTAATTGTTGCGAATGGCGTTGCTAATTGGGACGGATCGCAAACAAGCGGAATAGATGGATTTTTAAAGCAGGATAATATACTTCTTGCGGGTACTGCAAACATTGTAAGATTTACAGTCACAAGGTCGGCAGGTGAGATTAGACCGAGACTTAATTCAGAGTATGGGAATTTTGTTAGTAGCAGCGGGACTTATGAGTACATGGTATTTGCTGAGGTTGGGAATAGAGATTTACAATTTTATGCCGATGCTGATTTTATTGGAACGGTTGATGATGTTTCTGTTCACCAACTCACATGGGGCAGACAAATCACAGACGACTCTACCAACTATGCAGGATTTCAATATGCATTACCAGTAGACGAATTTGACTTTGCTATACCTGTTGATTATGTGGCTGAAAGTATAGTTGCTCAACAGTTTAGTAATGGGTTGGCTGATGATCTTTCTGATCCCAGCATTGCGAATCAAATATTTGCATTGGTAACTGGTAATGGTTTTTCAGGCAAGGCACAAAGAGTCGTACAGGATGGTTTAGGGATAATAAGATTTCCGAGTTATACATCAAGGTATCATATCCAGAATGAATATGTGCGCATTAGGATGAAATATAGGACTAATCGTTCTGATATTTCATGGCAAAATGGAATAAGTGGGACTAATTTGGCTGTCGCTACAGGGGATGCTGCTATATATGAGGAAACTTTACAAATGACAAGTTCTTCTGGAAATCGTGCATTTAGATTATTAAGCGCCGCAACTGCTACTATCGGGGATTATCTGGAAGTTGATGAATTTGAAATTCGTCATATCATTGATGGTGAGTTCTATGAGCTAGAAGACCTTGGCGGTGATCCAGTGATTGTCAATACAAACTACTTCGCTGAGAATCCAAGTAGATACCTGACCCGCTACTTCAATGCGGTTGATTGGAGAGACTTATTATTACTTGAAGCTGATCATTCACTTGATTACAGCGATCATATAACACTAATGAAATTTACTAAAAATAGCTAACATGAGTAAAATACATTCAAAAATTCAAATACCTGTAGCACTTGCCTCTAAAGGAGGGATACTAGAGGCTTTCGTGTGGGACAACTGGATCAGAGGTCATAAGCCTACATTCGATAACAACGTTGTAACTCTTAATGGATTGAATCCTAAAGAACAACCTAGCTTTACTGAGTTGACTGCAATCGTTTTAAATGGTGGTTCATTCGAGGGTATAACTCTCGGACTACAATTCACAGTACTAGCTGCTGGTAGGGATGTTCCAGTAGGAGTACCCGGATCAACTACCACGCCTGAAGGTGAGGCAACTCGTCAGAAGACTTGGTTGGAATGGATTAAAGATAACTCACAGACCGTATATCAACGTGTAAGTGGTACACCTGTTTACTATGTAATCAAAGGAGCCTTAAACGGTGACATACTAACATCAGAAGAGCTTGACGCTGCTAGAACAACATCCGGTGTAAATGTGATTGAGTTCTCTGACTTTAAAGCGAGAATCCAATCTGACAATTACGAGAAATACGAAATAGTTTAATACTTTCAAAATAAATGATATGACATACACATCCAATAAAGAGTTTGATAAAGGTGCTTTTCAACAAGCAGGTTTTTGGAAAAATAGAGATACAGGAGAAGCAGCAGTTAATGTTGAAGGTGAGATGTCCTTAATTGATATATATGGAAACGCTTTAACGCTGGAACCTAATGGGTCTATGCCTGTAACCATTCAGGATCAGGTTAGTCCTATTGTGATTACGAAATTTAGTGTACTTGAGGAAACAACTACAACCACTGCTCCTGTAGCTATAGATGATTATGTAATTCCCGTTACAAGTGTTACAGGTATTGTTGCCGGGAAATTCTTATCAGTATTCGATCCCAATTCTCTTAGGTTTACTAATTTTGTGGTTGTAAGTGTAACCGATCTTAACGTAACAGTTGATAGACCGATTGATTTTCCATACCCAACTGGATCATATATGGATGTAGGTGATACGGATATGGCTGTTAATGGTGCTGTTACACCAGTTGTATTTGGTATAAGAAATAATGCAGGAGCCATACCTCCACCCGGATTAGAATTATCGGTAGATATAACCAGAATTATCATTCAGTGTATTACTGCAACCTCAACTGATTATGATCTATTCGGAGATATTGCAGCGTTGACAAACGGTATAATGCTCAGAAACAGAAATGGTGAAACGTTCAACATCTTTAATACAAAAACTACAGGCGAATTAGCTGGTATTATGTATGATCTTACTGTTTATGATGTTAAGCAGGGAACTGATGGATTCATCGGGCGATTAACGTTTGCTGGACAAAGTAAGATGGGTGCTGTACAAAGACTCGCTATCAATGAAGATTTAGAACTTATTGTACAGGACAACTTAACCGGATTGACCAAATTAGAAATTGTAGCTGAAGGATCAGTTGTAATACCGTAGAGCCGCTTTTTAGCTCCATAGGAGAGAGATCAGATATTATACGATGGAAGTCCTACAAAATAGTTTAAATCGCTGTAAGGGCTTCTTTCGAGCTTATAACACAATTAGATAATATATAATAAAGATGGCTGTAACAGTATATCATATACCAAAGTTGATTATAGAGTTAGCTCTTGATACAGGAGGTGACTTACCTGACGCTACAACGTACTATTTCACAGGGTTTTATATGCAAGGTGTGGCTGCATATTACAACGCAATACCCGGAGCTGCTGCTGACCAAGTAAGCATTACTACAACTGCACCTAATCAGAAGATTGTTGCTACTTGGAAGTATGATATTGGAGGCGGTGAGGTATATGGAATACCTTACGATATTGATGTTAGAGTTCATCTAAAATGGGATTACTACTCAATGTTAGATGGTGGTGGTGAGTTTTACAGGTTCAACAACTTGAATGACCCTGCTATAAGTGATGAAACTGATCCAACTACAGGTCATTTGAAATGGACTCATGACCAGCACGTAGCAGGATTCAGTGGTGATACTCAAGACTTGACTACTACTCAGTTAAAAACAAACAGTACAGGTGGTAGAGGATTTCCTCATGCTGAGATAAGCACCAACTTTGAATACTATCCACAATACACCAACATGGACTTAAAAGGTGGAGCTTTAGCTATAGAGTTTACAGGAGCAGACAATACAGAGACAGACTTAATTGATGCTTTACAAGCGTGTACTGCTACAGGTAGCTTTGAGTTATACCAAGCTAATGATTATCAAGGGAGTACAAGGTATCACGGTATGACTATATTTGGAAGATTCTTTGGAGATGGTACTGGTACTATTGAGAGGTTGAATTGTAACCTTATAACAGGGGCGGTAGAGTGTCCAAACCTTCTTTTTAAAGGCTGTAGTTTTAGTGTTTCTCAGTTACAATACTATAATAGAATAAGAAATACAGGTAGTAATTTTACAGATTGTACCTTTTACCACAACGGTAATACGATGGATATAAACTATCTTGGAGCAGTTTCAAACTTCAGACCGTACTCTTCGTCTATTACTTCTTATGGTTCGATTATAGGGTTTTACTTCCAAGCCCCACTAGCTTCAGCAGCTTGTAGATACTACAGAGAAGCATACGTGCTTGAAGATTCAACATGGGATAATTGCTATCTTAGTATGGTGTCATGGGGATCGAGTAGTGGAGGTCCACCAGAAGTTATGAGTTACGAAAATCTAACATTCAAAAATAATGTCAATTACGATATATATGTGTCAGCAACATACCTTACTGACGTTGTAGACCAGACTTTCAATATATTAGGAGTAACGTCAGATAGGGAGTTTATTAAAATGAGATTTTATAGTGTTCCAGCAGGTAGCACAATGATGTGGAATATACTCTCGACTATCAACTTTACAATTACTGATCATAATGGTGATTTTATTGAAGATGCTACAATTACGGTAACTAACGATAATTCTGATGTACTTTCAGATGTTACAGACGTTAACGGGGAACTTACATTAAACCCTAAGACATATACAGTAGAATATGATATTACGAGTCCTGACGGTGGTACTTATATGGATAAAACAACAAATATGAATCCACTGACTATAACAATCAGTAAAAGTGGATATGTTGATTATGTATCAATTGTGGAAGTAGCTGGTATTAATGATTGGGAAATTAGTCTGAAAGCAGCAGAACTATCACCTCTTAAATTTACAAATGTACAAATTACCTAACAATGGGAATAATAGAACTTGGCAGCTCACAACCTAACGAACCAACTCCGTTGAATGTCGTTAATCTTCCTGATAGTACTCCTAATCCACCGGAACTTACTAAGGAAGACTACGGTATTGATGTAAGAGGTACTATAACTATTACCGCAGACGGTGGTATACCTCCTTATACATATTCTATTGATGGTGTTACCTATCAGTCTTCTAATATATTTACAGATGTTGATAGGAATAATATAACTATCTATATAAAAGATGATGTAGGAACTATTGTAACTATAGAAGGAATTGATTCAACTGGTATTATACATTATGTAGAAGGTGTAACTGCAATACCAGTACCAACTTCTCTTCCAAGTGATCCTCAACTACTAACAGAAGAAACAATAATAGAGGCTGGAAGTCCTATTGTTATCCCTGAGACTCTTCCTGCTGATCCAATTGTATTAACAGAAGAAACAATAGTCGAAGCTGGAAGTCCTATTGCTATTCCGGAAGAACTACCTTCTGATCCAATTGTACTGACAGATATTACAATAGCTGAAGACGGAAGTCCTGTAACTATTCCTACACTTCTTCCTACTGATCCAACATTGTTAACAGATGGTATTGCTGTTCCTACAACAAAGACGGATGGATTTACTATTGGTGCTGGAAAACGCATACCTTTCGTAAATGGAAACGGTGACGACTTTGCATACGATACTGACTTCCAGTACATTGCAAGTACAGACACTCTCAATGTGTCAAACATCAGTCTAAGTGGACTTGCTACTCTCAACTCAATGAGACTTGGAAGTCAAACTGTCGATACGATAGAAACTTCTTTGACAGACGACGATACTCACCTGCCTACATCCGGAGCAGTATACGACGCTATTGCTGCTTTAGCACACGGTAATCACACTGGTCAAGTTACGAGTGTGAACATGGTTACAGCTCTTACTGTTTCGGCTATCACAGGTCAACCGAACATTGGAGGGGCACTTGTATCTACAGACGAACTTATGGTAAATGATGGAGGTGTACTGAGACGAATGGATATATCTGTTCTTCAGACGTACATGCAGAACAATCTTAGTTTAACACCTTATACACATCCAAATCATACTGGTCAGGTTTTATCTACAGGAGATGGAGCTACAGTACTTGATAGTACTGCTATTACAGCTCAAACTCTTTTAGCTACAGCGTTATTAGGAAGTGACGAAATGCTTATGAGCGATGCTGGATCAATAAGAAGAATGTCAATTACTACTCTTCAAGCGTATATGCAAGCTAACCTAACGCTTGGTGCAGGTGTTTCGGATCACGGAGCATTATCAGGACTAGGTGATGATGATCACTCAATATATTATAATGCAGCAAGGTTAACTGCTTGGACAGGTTCAACAAACATAACTACTTTAGGTACTATTGGTACAGGAGTTTGGCAAGGTAGTGTAATTGGACAGGCATATACTTTACCTGCTCAGGCTACACACGCAGGAGAATTTCTAACAACCAATGGTACTGTTGCATCATGGGGAACATTTACTGGTGTAACCGATGTAACTGGTGGTTATGGTATAACTTCAACAGGTGGTGCTACACCTGATATAGCTCTTGATGGTACAGAACTTGACATTGATGATTTAACAGCTTGGGGTGGAACGTCTTATATAATGTTTGTTGCTGGTGCAGTGACAGAACGAGTAAGAACAACGACTGTTCCTATAAGCACTTGGGTAAATGACTCAAATTATACCGCTAATCTTGGAACAGTTACAAACGTGTCTGCTTCTACACCATTGGCTTCTTCTGGCGGTACAACACCTAACATCTCGTTTGACGCTTCATCAGTACCAACCAAAGGTGGTGCGTTGTTAGAAGATGATTTTCTGATGACTATTGACGGTGTATCAGGGGCTATGGAAAAGAAGGCAATCGAGTTTATCCCCCTTGGTGAATTTAACAACGATGAAGGATGGGCAAGCGGTACAGTGGAAAGTGTATTAGGAGGTTATGGTATAGTTTCGGATGCTGATCCAGTAAATCCCTCATTATCATTTGATGCTTCAGAATTAGATATTGATGATGGAACAGCTTTTGCTGGAACATCTTATTTTGTGTTTAGGGCTGGTGCTGTTTCAGAACTAAGAAGAACAACGTCTGTAGCTATAAGCACCTTCGTAAATGATACTGGTTTTACAACTAATACCGGGACGGTAACAAATGTAAGTGCTTCTTCTCCATTAGCTTCTTCTGGTGGGACTACTCCGAATATTACATTCGACGCTTCTTCAATAGCAACTAAAGGGGGAGCAGTATTAGAAGACGATTTTCTGGTTACTATTGATGGTGTTTCTGGTGCTATGGAGAAGAAAGCACTAGAGTTTATTCCTCTGAGCGAGTTTAATACTTCTGGTCTTCCTTATGTTGATATAACTGGTGATACCATGACGGGAGCGTTAATTGTGCAAGACAATATAACTGCTACTGGAAGTATGTTCGCTGATTCAACTTTTGCGAGTACCGATACTTTAATGTTCCTTGGAACAACTGGTTCTGGTAATGTGTATATACGACCTGCTGGCTACGGTTCTGCAACTGACCAATCTGTATTCGGTACTGCTCTGTTTACAGTAGGAACAGATATGACTGTTTATGGTGGAACTGTATCAACTTTTACTGTATATGGTGATACAACAAGTGCTGCTTGGGCTGCTGGTATCGTACTTAAATCTGCTCAAGAGCAAAGAGGTAGAGGTATATTTTATACAAGCGATGCTAATTCGTCAGAATGGTTTTCAGGGATAGCGTACAATGCTGCTAACGATTACGTCATTGGATATGATGCTGCTGGTGGTCAGGGTGAATATACTGCAAATTCTATCGTTCGAGTCACTCCTGCTGGTAATGTTGGGATTGGAGCTGACCCGTCTAACGGTAAGTTGCAAGTCGGTGGAGGAAGCGGTACGCAAATAGCTATTCAAAGAACACCGGGAGAGGCAAGTATCAAGGCTTATAGTGATGGATATATGTTCATTGACAGTGCAAGTGGTTACGCCTCTATAAACCATTATGTCAGTGATCATGTTGTTTTAGGTTATGGTGGTGGTAGTGTTGGAATTGGAGATGTAAGTCCAAGTTATAGACTTGATGTAGCTGGTGATGGTAGGTTTACAACAAACTTATTTGTAAATAACGAACTTACTGTTAATGGATATTGGCAAATCATTGACCTTCCATCTATGAACATGGGGGCAAGTGGTGTTACTGACGAATACCTTGTACTTGCAAGAAAATGGATTAGTGGAACTGGTTTTCCTGCATACGGATATAACGGTTCTCTTCATATGCAAAGGGGAGGAGTAAGTTCAGGTAACTCAATCTGTAAGATTGACTTGGTATTTCAGTGTGCATACAGCACAAACTATCTTGAAGCGTTTACTATTAATGGTACTCAGATGTATACTCAGATAGATGAAATTGAAATTTCTAGTGTTAAATACTATGCTCTGAAAGCAAGAACTTCTGGTGGTGGTCATTCGTTGAGTCATCAATGGGTAGGCGACCATTACAATAGTGACAGTGATGCAAACATTCTAACAAGGGTTAGAGCATCTGACGGAGATGTAACTGTAACTGTTTCAGGAGCTTGGATGCCTGATTTACATTCAGGAAGTGCAAGAACTATTGAAGGAAGTATAAGTGCTTCTGCTGAAATAACAGCTTGGGCATAACAATTAAAACATATAGAATATGGCACTTGGATTTACAGCTATAACAACAGTCGCAATAGGTACTGCTATAGGTAATGCCAGTAGAGACATAGGTACATTGTGTAGAGACTCAAATGTAAATCCTTGGGCAAGGTATAAGCCGGGTTATCTTGAAGGAGATGGAACTGCTGATAATTTTGTAACTAGGATTACACCAAGGGGAGCATCTTATACAGACCCAAGAGGGTATAATGCTGACTCTGAGACATCCTTAGAGGTATTCAGGTTTGGAGACTTCAGAGGGTATGACCATGCTTCTGATCCTGCTTACGGTGCTTTTCCGGGGAGTACAATCACGTTTGGTTCAAGTACAAGTACGTCTTTTGGAATCTCAGTTACATTCTATGCTGAAGATATTAATTGGGCTGCTGGTAGTGGTGATGAATACAGAGAACAACATGGTTGGGCAGATTTGACCCATGTACATATTTTAGACGCTGCTGACGACAGCATTGAAGGAACTGCTGTACTACCAGCCATAGGCGGGAACGTAAGTCTGTCTGTTGACGGTGTAGCTATGACTCAAGGAGTGCCAGTAACCAAGACTTACCATATAGCCTTTGGAATAGACTCTACTCACTGGTCTGTGAAACTTGGTACTAATTATGGTGCTGGTGGCATAGGTGATATAACCGTACTAAGGTTAGAAGAGGCTGAAGTATTAGCAGCAATATTCGTTGATACATCATTTGGTGGTGGTGCTAATGACCCATATACAAGTTGTGATATTATAGGTACTGAGAATTATGCGATTACTGGTAGCGATACCGCAACATTTAGGTTTACTACATTAGATGCTTTCAGGTGCTACCATAGTGGGGGTACTGATGATTATAGGAATATAGCCGCTACTTGGTGGGTTAAAGGATTTCACGAAAGCCCTA
>Ga0114925_10001445_pt1 | contig 11709 bp, 9 predicted proteins | sample SumtaG_2_FD_87287 | JGI IMG/M metagenome (GOLD analysis project Ga0114925, IMG submission 87287) | Deep subsurface microbial communities from Indian Ocean to uncover new lineages of life (NeLLi) - Sumatra_00607 metaG | ecosystem: Environmental > Aquatic > Marine > Oceanic > Sediment | place...
CCTCTGCTCCTCTCCGTACACCGCGAGGTCCCGTTTCATGAGAGAGTGCTCGCTTCGAACGCCAGTGACAAGATAGTTCCCGCGGTACAGTCGTATCCTGACATCACCGCTCGCCCGCTGCTGTGAAGAATCTATGAGCGCCTCGATGTCGCGCATCACCGGATCAAAGTAGAGGCCCTCATGAAGCATGTCACCGTACACCTGGCCGAGATGGTCCTTCCAGAACCTCTGATTTTTCGAGAGCACCAGCTTCTCGAGCTCGCGATGAGCTGCGATGACAAGTATGGGGGCGGGCGCCTCGAAGACAATTCTGCCCTTGATGCCCATGATGGTATCCCCAATGTGCACTCCACGGCCGATACCGTACTCACCGGCAATCTGGTTGAGCTCTTCGACAATCCGTACACCCTTCCCCGCCTTTCCGTCAAGGGAAAGGGGAAGCCCCTGTTCGAAACCGATCACTACCTCACGCGGGTCCTGGGGAGTATCATCAGCATTCCTCGTCTTTTTGAACACTCCCTCGGGCGGGAACTCCCAGGAATCATGAGTTTCCTTGCCACCTATGGTGGTACCCCACAGCCCCTCATTGATCGAATAATCCTGCACCTCGAGCTCGACCTCAACACCGCGTTCCTGCAGCCACTGTGCCTCCTGCTTCCTGCTCCATCCGAGGCTCCTGATAGGTGCCAGGATCTCTCTGTCAGGGACGAGTACGCCGAATGCAACATCGAATCTTATCTGATCGTTACCCGCACCCGTCGATCCGTGAGCAACGGCCTCAGCGTCCACCCTTTTCGCGATCCGTCCTACCTCAACAGCCTGGGCCACCCGTTCGGCACCGACTGAGAGCGGGTAGATGTTGCCGCGAAGTGAGTTTCCCTTGATGATGTAGGAGATGAACCGATCGTAGACGAATTCACGGCCGTCTATGGAATAATGCTTCGACACCTTCAGTTCCCCGACCCGTTCCTCAATGCTCTTCAGCTCCTCCTTTGAGAAACCACCCGTATTTACAGTGACAGTCACCACTTCGTATCCGAGCTCTTCCCGAAGGTACAAGGCACAGAAGGTAGTGTCCAGCCCTCCTGAAAATGCAAGCACCACTTTTTTCATAACATGCTCCTGAATATCACTGAATGTTTCGCTTTATAGCGTGACGGCAGGCTGAATTCGGTATCTACACGCGTACAGATCCATGGCCGGCAATGTGCTAAGTTACTTTGTACGGCGAAGGGGTGTCAACAATTTTGCATCACCGCTTAAGCATAAGTCCCTGCGGCCTGGAGTCGAGCAGCCGCTGAAGCACCCTTTCATCAAAATGGATACGCTTGGTCCTGTTGTTGTGATAGGTGACGTATCCTACAGGTTTGTTTTTTGGTTTTCGAACATACTTGCGGTGTGTATACACAATATCGCCGCTTTTCGCATTACGGTAATGGCTGAAGTAGAGCGCAAGCATGGCAGCATCCACAATGTCGGTGTCCTGGAATTCGCCGCCTCTATCGTATCTGAGTATCACATGGCTTCCGGAACCAGTCTCAACGTGCAACCAGAGGTCATTCCCGCGGGCCATGCGCAGGGTAAGCTCTTCGTTTTCCCGTGCGCTGCGCCCAACAAGTATTGTCTTCCCGTTCTTCGAGGTAAATCGCAGGAACGCTTCGGTCTTCTTTTTATCCTTTGCCGAAGGCTGCTCGGTAAAAAAGACCCGCCTTACCCTCTCCTGAAATCCCCTGGTCAGCACCCCGGGGTCGATGCTCTCCACGAATTGGACAGGTGAACGGGAGATTGAGAGCGCCTCTCCCTTCCGGACCAGGTCCATGAGTTCATCGAGCGAACCCAGCCGCTTCTCTTCGAACACTATCTTCTGATCGATGACCTCTTCCCTTCGCTTCAGCTTTCTGTAATGCTGAAAACAGCGGTCCATGTTTTCCCGCGGCCCGAGCATGGGGTCGAGCTCCACAGTAACGGCCTCGCCATCAAATCCGGTGAGCGTGACAGACCGCTCACCCTTCGGCACACGGGAAAGATTGTACTTCAAGAGCTCCCCCCGCAGCCGGTACCGGTCCTTGTCCCTCACCTCACGCTGCTCGATGAGCAGCTTCTCCAGCAATCGCCCCAGTTTCTTTCGTTCTCCTCTCATCACCGACAGTATCTTTCGTGCCAGCGCCCCGTTCTGCTGATGGATGTACTCATCGGAGAGCCTGCGGTTGAAGGCCGGTTCTCCATCACTGCTATCGGTTCTCCGTGACCTGCCGCTGGAGCAGGAAAAAGAGAGGGCCGCATCGGCCCCTGGTGAAGGAATGGTTCTTCTCTCTGCCCTGTCGAGTTGAAAAATCCTCTTCTCACCCTCCAGGAGCTGCAAGTCCTTCGAGTCAAAATCCACGAGAAGCCTGTACTCCGCACCTCGAAGGAGCAGCAGCTCAACCACGTTTCCGTCGAAGGCTATGGAGAATATTCTTCCCCGCGAGCAGTACTTTCTCATAATCATCACTGCAGGTGTGGTGAGAGAAAAATCCCGATGGATCTTGTCAAAGAGGAGGTGAAAACGTTGTGCATTTCTCTTCACCGAGATCAGAAGACTTCGCCCTCCACCCCTTCCATAGAGAGTGAGAAGGAAGGTGTGGCTGTCCAACTGATACACCGAATCAATACTGGTACCGCACAACCCCTCCCCTATTTCTGCAAGGGCCCTTTCAATGTCCGCCTTTTTCATGGGGCAATATACCACCGCTTCAGTTCATGTAAAACACTTTATGCAATGCTCATGTACAGTCACCCTTGGACCCTGTATACCATGCAGTCATCGGTGTCTCTCAATGCGTTGAGAAGATGCCAACCATCCGCCTCTTTGAGCAATTCCACAATCGACCCATCACCCAACCTGCAGATATCCTTCATCTCCATATCCTGCACTCGCCTCTCATTACATGCTATTCGCAGAATATGCGTACATTCTCATCACCTTCAACATCGACCGTAAACTCGTTCAGGTTCCCGATCAGTTCGTCCAGGTCCTCCTGTGTCATCTTCGTGAAATCCATCTCAATGCCCTTCCGCTTCAATGATTCTTTCACCTTTTTCTGCGCCTCCTTTGGGATGAAGGAAGCCCACTTGAGACCGGCACGAACCAGTCGGAGCGGGACCCGTATATTCACCCGCTCAGACTTTCCACCTTCTTCACCCGGCTCAACCATGATGCGAAGAAACCTCGGTGTGGATGACTTCCTCCGCGATGATCGCTCATCCCTCATGTCGGCTGCCGGCTCATCACCTGAAAGTGCAGATAAAAGCCGTTCGGCGTCTTCCACGCTTATCTTCCCCTGTGCGAGCATATCCAGGACTTTACGACGCTCAGTACTCATGCCTATCCTCCTATATACCTCTCAATTTTTCCAGCGCCTCATCAACAGAGATCTCGTCACTGTCAAGCTGATCCAGCACCTCACTGCGCGATGAAGGCGGATTGATCTGAACGAACTCCAGCTGATCGGCAATTTTATTTAAGCGATTCTTCACTGTAGGGTAGCTGATTCCAAAGACCGCCTCCATCTCCTTGATGGATCCGTGGCTCTGAATAAAGGCAATGATGAATATCTGATCTTCCATAGTCAGACGGGCGAGGGGAGGAAGCTCGAAATGCCCCTCCACAGTGATGCCCCTCTTCTCGAACCTGATCCGTTCAACGACCATGGGGGAGCCTTCAGAAAGGGCGGTCAACTCCTGCCATTCATTGATCATGGACTGTCTCCATCTTTAAGATTATTAATAAATATACCTAACATAATCTAATTTATCAAGTTTAAACTTGATTTTATTAAGAATTATTTTATTTTTTATCAATATATTTAACATTCGTGATTAGAATTGGGGGTGCAATCCCATGCAATGCACAACAAAGCTGTATAGACAGCTACACAAATTCCTTGACCACCCCAGGTATCCTCCCTTACACTGTTTATCGTTGGCATGTATTGTCTACAGCCCAGTGCCCAACAAGGAGGTTTCCCCGTGAAAAAAGTTGCACTCGGATGTGATCCCAATGCATCCAGTTTAAAGGAAATACTAAAGAAGCATCTTGAAACGCTCGGACATGAGTGGGAGGATTATGGAAGTGATGATCCCATCTATGCAAATGTAGCATTCAAGGTTGCCGAAGCAGTGGCAGAGGGAAAGCATGACCGGGGTATACTTCTCTGCGGAACTGGCATCGGCATGTCCATTGCGGCGAACAAAGTGCCCGGTGCCTATGCTGCACTGTGTGCCGATCCCTACTCAACAGAACGCTCGAGGAAAAGCAACAACGCAAACATCATGACCCTGGGTGCACAGGTAGTGGGTCCCGAACTCGCCAAATCCCTGGTCTCAATATGGATGGCCGCAGAATACACACCCGGTGGACGTTCAGAGCCGAAGATACGGCGAATATACGAGTACGTAGACAACCATTCGGTGAAATAGAGGGGCATGGCTCATGTCACAGTTGAGTGAGGTTGAGGAGGTGGCACTGAAAAGGATGGCCGTTACCATCCGAAAGGATATTCTCCGCATGGTCAAGGCGGGTCACGCCGGGCATATAGGCGGGGCCCTCTCATCGGCAGACATCCTAACAGCCCTCTACTTCAAGATCATGCGGACCCAACCTCATAATCCTTCCTGGCCGCAGCGCGACCGCTTCGTGCTCTCCGCCGGTCACAAGTGCCTGGCACTTTACGCAGTGCTTGCCGAGAAGGGCTTTTTCGACAAATCGATTCTCGACACATACGGTTCTCTCGGCTCACTACTGCCCGGGCATCCGAACATGCACTGCCTGCCGGGTATCGAGACCAACACCGGCGCCCTTGGTCACGGTCTCTCTATTGCGGGAGGCATGGCAATGGGTCTGCGCATGAAGGGGACAGATGCGCGGGTGTACGTAATCATGGGTGACGGGGAACTCGCCGAGGGATCAAACTGGGAAGCGGCAGCAGCGGCAAGCCATCACAGGCTCGACAATCTTGTCCTGTTCGTGGACCGGAACTCCCTGCAGATCAGTGGAAGGACGGTCGAGGTGATGAGCTACGAGCCCCTGCAGGCCCGTTGGGAGGCCTTCGGATGGAGCGTTCGCGAGATCAATGGCCATGACATGCGTCAGATTGTTGAGGCTGCGGCCTCCGCACCCTTTGCACAGACAAAACCCAGTGTGATACTAGCCAATACGGTAAAATCAAAGGGCCTCTCCTTTGCCGAGGACAGGGTGAACTACCACTACTGGAAGGCGACCGATGAGGAGATTGCCCGGGCAGACCGCGACATAGCGGCAATGGAGGAGGATTTGTCCAATGAGTGAGGCCCTGGATCCCAGAAAGACCTTCGGGGAAGCTCTCGTAGAAGCTGGGGAGAAAAACCCAAACATCATTGCGATCTCGGCTGACAGCTCCAAGGGTTCAGGGCTTGGACCCTTCCGTGAACGATTTCCCGACCGGCATCTGGAGTTCGGCATTATGGAACAGGGTGTCCTTGGATTTGCCGCCGGGCTGGCAACCACGGGCAAGGTCCCCTTCGTCGCTTCAATCGCACCCTTTGTCACTGCCCGTCCCTTTGAGATGTTCAGAAATGATCTGGGTTATATGAATCAGAACGTCAAGGTGGTGGGCCGCTGTGCCGGCATGACATACTCCGATCTCGGTGCAACCCATCAGTCGCTCGACGATATCGCCATTACACGGACCATTCCCGGCGTTACGGTCATCAATCCCGGTGACCCGGTGGAGATACGAAGGGCCGTGCATGCCGTGGCCTCGCATGTGGGGCCTGTGTACATGAAGATCGGCAGCCCGAAGATGCCGGTCCTCTTCGGTGAGGAACATCAGTTCGAGATTGGCAGGGGAGTGCTCATGGAGGACGGTAAGGATGTGACGCTCATCGGAACCGGTACCGTTCTGTCCAAGGCATGTGAGGCCGCACAGCTGCTCAGAAAGAGGGGGGTCGAGGTCCGGCTTATAAACATTCACACAATCAAACCGCTCGACAGCGAGCTCCTCGTCAGGGCTGCCGAGGAGACAGGAAAAGTGGTGACCGTGGAGGAGCACTACCTCATCGGGGGGCTGGGCAGCGCGGTTTCCGAGCTCCTGTCGCAGAGATGTCCCGTTCCCATGAAATTCATCGGGGTGGATGATCAATACGTGAGTAATGGCCCCTATGAAGAGCTTCTCGCTCTCTACGGACTTCAGCCACAGCAGATTGCAGACACAGTACTGTCCTTCATGTGAGCGATCTGGCCACATCTCCATACTCAGAAGGTCTTCGATCCCGGAAAAAGGGGCTCTGTGCACGTGCTTCCCTGGCCGAATCAATGTCCAGCTCAGCGCTGATGACAACATCTTCACGCTCTCCCGCCTGTGCAAGCACCAATCCCAGGTTGTCACAGATAAAACTGGTTCCCAGGAATTCTATGCTGTCTTCTGTCCCGCTTCGATTCGCACAGGCGAGATGATACCCGTTGGAGAATGCATGGGCCCGCATCTCTGCAAGCCAGATGTTGCGTGCACTCTTCGGGGTTGCCGCTGCGACGCAGACTATATCGGCACCGTGGAGCCCATAGAGCCGTGCGCTCTCAGGGAAGTGCCGATCATAACAGAGCATGACTGCAAGAAGCCCGGCTTTCGTTTCGAAAACCCTGTGCCCGCTGTCGCCAGGTTTGAAATAGTAGGTCTCGTGCAGTCCCGGAACCGACGGTATGTGCAGTTTTCGATACACACCAATGACTCCGTCCCGCGAGTCTACAATAGCCGCTGAACAGTAGTAGGACTCATCTTCCTTCTCGAAGATGGGAACCACCACCACGGTGTCGGCTCCCCTTATCGCCTTCAGAATCCGGTCCGTCGTCTTTCCCGGTATCTCCTCGGCATGGCAGAAGTAGCGTTTATCCTCGTACTGGGGAAAATAGATGGTATTGAACAATTCCTGCAGTAGGATGAGGCGGGGCTTGTCCTTGAGCGCCGCCTCTATGAGAGAGACTCCCCTCTCCCCGATGTCCTCAACCGCCCCTGTACTGAACTGAACAACCGATAGAATCATGCCTTCCTCCCTACCTGTACAAGCCGCTTGGAATCGGCAGCACCGGTGAAATAGAGATAGCCGCGCACACTCATGCCCGGGAATATCTCGCGCACAGTCGCGCAGTATGCATCGACTTGCTCCCCATAGGCTTCGACAAGCCTTCCCAGCTCTGCATCTCCGCTGATGAGGTTTGTTTTGAAGTCGATCACCTCAATCTCCTCTCCCAGATAGATACGGTCGATCCGTCCGGTGAGGTTCTGATACCGGTCGGAAAAGATGCCCAGCTCGCTTACCGCGTTATCACTAAAATATTTTGTAAGCCTGTGGTCGGCAATGACATTCAGAATCACCGGCCTGACCTCCTTCACGGCAGCTGTCACCTCCGTTTTTGTATACCTGCGGCCTTCGCGGGCAGACGCCATGTCCAGCAGCCGGTCGAGCTCTCCACTGCCCAGCGGCAGTTTCCTGATCCTCTCGATGACTGCATGAAAAATAATGCCACGCAGCAGTCCTTCCCTTCGGCCCCTGCGCCATACACTGGAACCGGTCTCCACCCGCTCTCTCCACTCGCTTCCCTCGCTTCCCTCGGGTTCGACCATCTGTTCAACTGGACGCATCGGTACATACTCCTTTGCCCTTTCCTCCTTCTTACCGAAACTGGGGACTATATCCCCTATTCGAAGCCCTGTCTCCCCCTCTGCATCGAAATCCTGGCCAGCAACCTGCAGCAGCTTTTTCCCAATGCTCTCTCCGCCTCGGCCAATCAGAGGCAGTATCACCAGGTTCTCCCTTGCCCGGGTGAGAGCCACGTAGAGGGTGTTGATCTCGTCGATCTGATAGTTGATATCATTCTCACGCTGTATGCGGTCAATCTCATCCTGATCCGCATAATAATCCACATACACCCTGTTTGCGATGGCAAACCGGTCAATCCTTCCTTCACGGTCCCTGCTGTACATGAGCGATTGATCGAGGCTTGCATGAAAACGCTGTGAAAGGAAGGGGAGAATGACCGTGTGATATTCGAGCCCCTTGGCAGAGTGAATGGTCTGAACCGTTATGCCCCCATGGTCACCTGCCCTGAGCGTGATGTATTGATCGTTGTCCTGAAGATAGCGGTAAAAATCCTTCAGCCGGACGCTCTCTCTGCCGCTCTCAAAGTCATAGGCAAGCTCGAGAAATGCCGCAAGGGGCTCCCGTTTACCGGGATAAACAGCAAAGACATCGAGCTCCCCGTAGAGATGCATGATGAAACTGGAGGGGGAACGGTAGCGGGACAGTCGGATAACCTTCTGAATACGTTCCCAGAGTGGTCGGTCCCTGGTTTTCAGCTGCTGCAGGGCCGCACCGTAGGACCCCTCCCCGACCAGCTCGTCAAGTCTGCCGTAGCTGTACCTGAAGAAGGGGGCCCTAAGGAGACCGGCAAGAAAGAGCGGTTCATGAGGATCCAGCACAAACCTGATCACATTGAGTATGTCCCGGATGCAGTAATCCTCAAGAAGCCTTGTCCTGCCTGCAGAGTTGAAAGTGATCCCTTCATCGCGCAGCATGCGCTCGATAGCACCCACTTCTGTGTTTTTCCTGCACAGTATGGCAATGTCATCAGGCTCAACACCAGCCTCGTGAAGCGTATGAAGCTGACCATGCACTTCGGCGATGAGCTCCTCCTGGCCATCAAGGCTCCTGATATGAACGAATCCCCGCTCCCTGTCCGTAATGTGGGGAGGGAGGCGCTGCTCCTGATAATGAAAGCGGCCGCCGGTCTCATCGCTGAGCGAACTGAAAACCCCATTCATAAAATCCAGAAGCACCCGGTTCTGCCTGAAGCTGTAGAGCAGTCTCTCTTCCCGGATCTCAAGCTCCTCTTTTACCTTGTTGAAAAGATAGGGCTCTCCGCCCCTCCAGCGGTATATCGACTGCTTCACATCCCCCACATAGAAGAGCGTGCCCCCTCCCTTCATGCTGTTTCCTATGAGGGGACGCAGGGCGCTCCACTGCAGCTCCGATGTGTCCTGAAACTCATCGATGAGTATATAGCCCAAGCCCGATTCCATTCTCGTACGGAAGAATGAGTAGTCTGAGAGACGGGTCAGGAAATCCCGGGCGATGAGTTCGATGTCGGTAAAATCGATTACATGAGACGGCTCCTTGAATGACCTGTATATCCTCTGAATAAGCGCGTACACATCGAGCCAGGTGTACACACGGTATACCATCTCGCTCATATGGAAATTACTCAGGCCCCGCCATGCATCTTGGAAAAGTCTGGCGAATCCCTCTCCATCGGGAAGGCCGTCTGCAATACGCTGAAGATAGTTCTTGAGCCCGCCGTCACGGTAATCCCTGAAGGGTGCGCACTCGGTGAGAATCCTGATGGTACCGCTCTGCAGGAAATCTTTAAGACTTTGGACAAATGTTCGGGGGTATTTTTTCTCGCCATGCTCATTGAGATACCCATCTATGATGCGGACAAGCGACTCGAGAATCCTCCTGTACTTCTGAGAGAGCAGAAAGTTTCTGTTCCTAAAAAACTCCTGCTCAATATTCTCGATACTGCCATCCATTGCCTGCGTGAGGTTCTCCAGCATGAAGTATCTGGCGTGAATGAGATCGTATATACCGCGAACCCTTCCGGCTGCCCATAGCCCCCTTTCGTCCCTGCTCGTGAGGAGTGTATACATACGGTTGGCGAGCTTTTTGTCCCCATGTAGCAGATCAAAGAACCGGACAAGCGACTCCCTGAGAAGTGCCTCGCGGTCAGGGTCATCGATTACCGTGAAGTCAATGACCCCCGTTTCCCTGGGAAAGCACCCGATGATCCGCGTAAAAAAACTGTGTATGGTTGAAATCTGAAGCAGGGAAAACTGACGGATCAGTTTCAGCCATAGGTCACGGGCCTTTTCTCTCAGTCTGTTCTCGTCCATGCTGAATATAGAACCGAACAACGCCACTTCCGAGGGTTTTCCCGCTTTCAGTTCGCTTACCCTTCTGAAAAGCTCCTCCCTGATGTCATTCGCGGCAGCATTGGTAAAGGTGATGGCGAGGACCTGTGAGAGCTCCACGCCCGACAGAAGCATGGTGAGAAGCCGTGTGGTCAGAGTGTAGGTTTTTCCGCTTCCGGCCGAGGAGCTCACCGCAATGGAACGGTGCGGGTCATAGAGAGCCTGATCACTCATTCTTCGTATATCCTGCATATGATGTCATAGGGACAGAAGGTACAGGTATCGAGATCCTCTGCCAGGGAAAGTTCGGACAGGGCGTTGAAACGGTCCAAAAACTCGACAAGATGGGCCTCGAATCCGGTCAGATAGGCATCGACCTCTTCCCCCTGCACCACCGGTTTCAGTTTGTTGCCTCCACTCAGGTCGAAATAGCAGAGTGATTCAATGGACGCATCCGGCTGTTCGTACCTCAGGAGAAGGCCGTAGAAACCAAGCTGCACTTCGCTGAATCCAGCCTCTTCGAAATGCGCCCTGTCCGCGGGAAGGGTGCCTGTTTTATAATCGATAAGTACGTATGAACCGGTGGGAGACTGGTCGACCCTGTCTATTCTCCCCCCAATCCTGTACCGCCCCCCGCTTATTTCTGCGTTGAGCGTTTTCTCGATAAAACCGGGGCAGATACGGTAGCCCTCCTGAAAGCGCATTATATCCTGACGCAGAGAAATGAGCAGTTTCTCGCTGATAATCCTTTTTACAAGGTCCTCCTCGCGGGAGTAGAAGAGGCCTTCCCTGAAGTGTTTGTCCAGCAGGGCCGTGAGATTCTCCTCGAGCTGGGAGGGATCAAGGTTGTCAAGGTCCAGGTCCCTGTAGAGGTCTGTAAACACACGGTGAACCTGCAACCCCACCACGGATGGTTCGATCTCGCGCACCAGTTCATCGGGCTCATGAATACCGAGCACGGAGGCGATATAATACTGCGTCTCACATCTCTTCAGACGCACGATATCCATTCTCGAAAATCGCTGTGTGGCTTCAGACATGGATGGCTGATCTGCGGCTGCTTGCGAAGGAACCGAGGCGTCTCTCCATACCGGAAGCGTACAGCGCATCTGCCTTTCAAACCCTCTCTCGGTGATGCCAAAGAGGTAGGCATAGCGGCTCATCACATCAACGTCTCCTCCCCTATCGCTGAGGGCAATGAAGCTCAACTCCTGTGCCATGTCCGCAATCCGCTTGAGATAATAAAACCCCAGCTCCTCCCTGTCCAGCAGGGTGGGAAGGCCGAGCATGTCCCGGATGTCTGCGGGGAGCAGTATGTCATTTTCCCGCTTCAGGGGGAAGCAGCCTTCATTGAAAGACGGTACAATGACCGTCCTGAAGCCGATTGCCCGGGACTCCAGGAGCCCCAGGATCTGAACGCCCCGTGCATAGACCCCTTGAAGTGCATACCGGTCCGATTTGACAACCTGCAGCAGCATGTCGAGAGGGCGCTCGGGAAGGGGAATTGACAGGTCGCAGAGTTCGAGAGAGCTGTCGAGCAGTGCATCCCGCATTGCATAAAAGGCATAGGTCTTCCTGCCGCTCAGGCTCGAAAAGAGCTTCTCAAGACAGGTGTAGAGCTCACCGAAGTCTTTCGATTCATAGAGGCGCTGCAGCATCGTGCATGCTTCCCGTATTCCCCCATTCCTCTCGATAAGCGGGCCCTTCAGCGATGAGAGTCTGAAAATAC
>Ga0114925_10001446_pt1 | contig 11704 bp, 9 predicted proteins | sample SumtaG_2_FD_87287 | JGI IMG/M metagenome (GOLD analysis project Ga0114925, IMG submission 87287) | Deep subsurface microbial communities from Indian Ocean to uncover new lineages of life (NeLLi) - Sumatra_00607 metaG | ecosystem: Environmental > Aquatic > Marine > Oceanic > Sediment | place...
AGTCCCAATCAACCGTTTCTCGCTGCGGAACATACGCGATTTTTGAACGAACATCGGAAAGCCTTTGACCCCAAAATCGCACAGTCCCGCCGGCCCTTCGTACAAGATCAAGACTCGCCTTCAGTAGCGTGCTCTTTCCAGCACCATTCGGCCCAATAATTCCAAAGAGGCAGGGGTCTTGTATGTCCAAATCCACGTTCCACAAGACCGGACGACGCCCATATGCAACGGTGAGATCGTGCCACTCCAACATTGGATTAGCGGCACCTCCCTGTGGAACAGCATTATTCACGGCCATCTACTTTTTATCTCTTTCACATCAAACTCATACCAAAATAAGCTGCCTACTCGTTACTATCCCGAGAAACATTCTGGGAAGCACCTGTCGCGCGGAGTGCACCGAAAATTGTGTCAACATTTGAAAGCAACGCACGCTCAAGCGTATCACCGCCTCCTCCGGCTGGACCCAATGCGTCGGAATAGAGTCGGCCGCCAAGGCGCACGATGTGACCGCGAGCAGAAGCGCCTTCAATTAAAGCTGTGACGTTTCGGTCCGACACACTTGTTTCAACGAAGACTGCGGGTATCCGGCGGCGGACAACTAAATCAACTAATTGATTCATGTCAGCCAGACCAGCTTCACTTTCTGTGCTCGTTCCCTGAACACCGATAACCTCAAGCCCGTATGCCCGGCCGAAGTAGCGGAACGCATCGTGGGCTGTAATGAGTACTCGACGCTGCCGAGGAATTTCATTGAACTTCTTCCTGACATTCTCATCAAGCTCCAAAAGATCTTTGGAATACTTTTCGGCGCGGTGCTGATAGTGTGAGGCAGCTTCGGAATCGAGTTGAATTAACGCATCAGCGACGGCGAAAGGACAATAACTCCAAAGCTTGGCATCAAACCATATATGTGGATCAAATAGACCATTTCCAATCGGAAGCAATTCATCTTGAGGTACGGCCTCGCCAACTGCCACGAAAGGACGCTTCCGGCCAATGCGCTCAAGTAATTCTGCTAACTTTCCTTCCAAATGAAGCCCATTGGCAACAATCAGATCAGCACGAACAAGCCTGTCAATATCTCGAGGCGTTGCTCGGTAGGAGTGTGGGTCAACTCCATCAGCCATCAGGCTTTCAACTACAACAAGATCACCCCCAACCTGCTCTACTAAATCCGCGACTACTGTTGTCGTCGTCGTAACACGGATGGGCGAAGCCGCATTTGAGTTATTCCACAACGCAGAAAAAAAAGATAAAAAAATGACTATAGTGGCGATTCGCAGCATATCTTTTTCGGCCTCTCAAAAAATACTTTTTGGCTACTCAAAAAGTGTAGCCTACTCCACCGCAGACTGCGATTAGGTTAAAATCAGGTGAGAACGCCGGCATAACCCGCTCGACCCCCGTAACGTGCCTCACAACAACGTTTCTTGGCTCAAATTGACGCCTCGAAACCAGTGAGTTGACGCGAAGATCATGCAGTCTTAGGTTCAGAGGCAGTGTGTTGTGCCATTCCAAACGGAGAGACTGTTCCTCATGGACGCGGGTTACTGCAAACGATTCCGAATGGGCATCGATCTTCCCAGATCGTACGTACCCCTGAAATCACTTCCAGTTGGCTACCAACTTGTTCCATGGAACGAAGCCCTTCTTGATGTTCACGCCCGAACAAAGTACCAAGCGTTTTGTCACGAAATTGATGCGCAGGTCTTTCCGTGCCTTGGTGAACTTTCAGGCTGCCGAAGGCTGATGCATGAAATCCGCAGAAAACCTGGTTTCCTGCCAGAGGCTACCTGGCTGATAGCCCGAAAGATCAATCGCTACGAGAGGTTGCATGAAACCCATCCTGTATCACTTGACCGGGCTGTTCCGCTGGACCGGGCTGTTCCGCTGGAATGGTGTGGAACAATTCAAGGCGTACTTGATAGTTCAGGAAACGGTTCGATTCAAAACATTGGCATTGTTCCTTCGCAACGAGGCGGCGGACTCGGGAGCATCTTGATCGAGCAGGCACTATCCGGCTTCGAATCCGCAGGTGCCTACCACGTAACACTTGAGGTGACCGCAGAAAACATTGCCGCCATCAGGCTCTACCAGCGTCTCGGGTTCCGTCGATCAAAAACAATTTACAAACCTGTGGATTCCTCACTGTTTCGAGATGAAGAGAGTTCGTCGATCGGTTCTCTCCCGTTAGGATTTCCATCGAGCCGTCTGCATCAGGAAAACATACAGCTGGAATCATCCGACCGCAGCCAGCAGAACATGATCACATCGATGGTTTCCTCCGTAGTTCATGAGTTGGCAGTGGCGGAGACACCGCCAGATATGGCAGAATCAAACATCGATAAGGGTGTTCCGTTGGTGCCGGTTACTGCATCAAAGCCTCTCGGCACTTCGTCACCTATCTGATCACTCGACCGTACGGCATAAACGAAAAATTTGTGAAGCAGACTCTTCAGACCGCTACTCTCGACAACGGAATCATTTTACTCGGTGAGTTCTTACCGGGTGTTGAATCCGTTTCTGTGTCTTTTCACGTTGCCGCCGGCAGCGTCTGTGACTCCTTTGCGACAGATGAAACTGGTCGTTCATGCTGTGGTCTTGCAACGCTTGCAGGCGAACTAATGCTTCGAGGCGCTGCCGACCGAGATAGCAAACAGCTTGTGGCTGCACTTGATAACGCCGGCGTCCAGTGGTCACAGTCAGTTTCAATGAGCCATGGCAGTTTCGCGGGGGCAATGGTATCTCGACAATTGCCAGATTCACTGAAAATCTACGCCGACATACTTCGTCGTCCTCTTTTGGATCAACACCAATTCGATCCAGCTCGTCAGGTAGTGTTGCAAAATCTCGCCGGAACCGAAGATGACCCAACACACCGCACGATGCTCGCGCTGCGAAAAGCGCATTACCCGTCTCCATGGGGCTTTCCGAGCGAGGGCACATCGGCTGATGTGAGCGAACTGGTTCACTCCGATGTAAAACACTTTGTCTCCACCTTCGTTCAACCGCAGGACATGATCATCTCTGTAGCTGGGCAACTTGACTGGCCTAAATTTGTGCAGCAGATCGAAGATCTTTTTGGTGACTGGCAAGGACAACCACCACCACCAATTTCTCTTGGTGGGCGGGGCGAGAAGATCTGTCATGTCCCTTACGATTCTCAACAGACTCATATCGCACTCGCCTGGGATGTCCCACCCTACCGTAACCCGGATTCACTTCAGGCAACAGCGGCTCTGGCAGTACTTGGTGGAGGTTCCAGCTCAAGACTCTTTACAGAGGTTCGTGAGAAAAGAGGTTTGTGCTACAGCGTCTCGGCGGGCTACCAAACTCAGCGAGATATCGCCGCAGCAATGGCCTACTCTGGCACTACAGCAGATCGCGCTCAGGAAACGTTAGATGTCATGGTACATGAAATAGCAACTCTTCCAGGGACTATTACGGAGGACGAACTAGCCAGAGTGAAAGCTCGTGCAAAGAGCTCGCTTGTCATGCAGCAGGAATCAACGGCGGCAAGAGCAGGCGCAATGGCCAGACAATGGTTTCACCTTGGGCGAGTCCGAACTCTTGCTGAGGATCTCCAGCGACTTGATGAACTTTCTGTGGAAAGCATCGAAAACTGGCTCGCCAAGAATCCTCTCGAAGACATAACCACTGTTTTCCTGGGACGCGACCCATTGGAGGTACCTGATGCAATTTCGCCATGAGCAACTTCCCAATGGGCTTGACATCGTAGCGGAAGTGAGTGAAGCCGCTCATTCGGCAAGCCTCGGCTTTTTTGTAAAAACAGGTGCTCGGGACGAACACGAGTCGATCTCTGGCATGAGCCACTTTCTTGAGCATATGGTTTTTAAGGGAACGGACACCCTATCTGCGGAAGACATCAACCTTCGCTTTGACTCCATGGGTGCGAGTTCAAATGCCTTCACGAGTGAGGAAGATACGGTCTACTACGCTGCTGTTCTTCCAGAAAAACAGCATGATGCCCTTGAATTACTCTCGGCCATGATGAGGCCAGCTCTTCGTGAAGATGACTTCGTCACAGAAAAACAAGTGATTCTTGAAGAAATCAAAATGTACGATGACCAGCCACCTTTTGGTGCTGATGATCGTTGTCGGGCTCTTTTCTTCAAGAACCACCCACTTGCACAAAGCGTCCTCGGAAGCACTTCTTCAATTGAATCGCTCCAAGTAGAGGCGATGCGTGAGTATCATCAACAACGTTATTCGTCAAACAATCTTGTCTTGGCAGCGAGCGGTGCGGTTGATTTCGAGTCTCTTATCAAAAGCGCGCATCGACTTTGTGGAGAATGGAAACCCTCACCCCCTAGCAACCGAAAAGTCTCATTCTCATCCAGCCAGTGCGAAGCCGTCACAGACGTCATAACTCGTGAACAAGCGGCCTTGGAATATGCCGTGAGAATGTCCCCCGGACCGGCAGAGGACACAAACGATCGCTTCGCGGCAAAACTCCTTGCCATGGTAATCGGGGATGATTCAGGCAGCCGGCTGTACTGGGATCTCGTTGATTCTGGTCGAGCAGAACATGCTGCCTGCCATCATCATGATTTTCTGGATGCTGGTATTTTTGTCACACAACTCTCGTGTGAACCAGAAACCACTCACTCACTCCTTGATCGTATTGTTGAGATCTATCAAGGTGCAGAAGACGATTTGAGCACAAATGAAGTAGACCAGGCGCGGAACAAACTGCTGAGTCGGGTTGTCCTCGCGGGAGAAAGACCTCGACAGCGGCTATTTAGCCTTGGCCTCGAATGGGCTCACCTCAGCCGATATCGATCAGTTTCTGATGACTTGGCAACACTCGACACAATTTCCCGAGAAGATTTGCATCGAATTCTTGCTGAATGGCATCTTCCGGCATCATCATCAACAGTATTGGCTGGACCTCTTTCGAACAAGGTATCTTCGACGTAACGGTCATTTTGCCGAAAAAATCCGGCCCATCGGTCACTGAACGGCCCATCTTTCGAAAAGTTGATATGAATGCCACAATAATAACGTGAGGGGACTCGTATACTACGAGACCGGTTTTATTTAGTTTCTTCCATGTCATTTACATTGATCGCACTCATGATTATCCCGCTGTTCGCAAACCGATGGCTCATCGCACTTCCACCGATTTGGCTGGTCGGTATGGGAGCGCTTTCTGCGTCTCTTGTTCTTGTAGCCCTATGGGGTGTTCTACGAATCATTGCACCACGGGCTGCAGCTGAGGCGAAAGCCAGTTTGCACGACGGCTTCCTTGGCCCACTCGCATGGCTCCTTTTGGCGGCATCAGGTACTGCCATTGCCCTAACACCACTCGTCCCCGTCCGGGGCATAGGTCAATCATTAAGCAGGCTTCTCACCGTGAGCAGTTCATCAACGGCTGTGACAATTGCAGCTGGAAGTGAGCAGGAAAAGATAGTTCTGCCACTTCGGCCGCAGGAACTTGAAACTATTTCTTTTTCTACAGATCAACCAGTTACTATTCGAACGCAGAAACCCATTGAGGGCTTCGCGCTACTGAAGGTGCCTGACATTGATCTCGACCAAGAGAAACCCTGGTTATGGGAGAAATCTGAGGGAAAAGAAAATCCATTCCTTGGTAAAACTGCTGAACTTGAGGTGACTAACCTCAACACCGGGGAGAAAGCAAGTCCGGCTCGCCTGACAATCAATTGGAAACTTGTGCCAGAGTTTCCTGATGTTGTGATCCTTCCAATTTCAGCAGCGGTCCTTCTAATTATCGTCGTTCTTTATTCCTTATTCCGGCTGACCATCCGACGGGTTGCTGCCGTGACCTCATCGACAATGAAAGAAGCCATCGGCCAACCTATCTTTGCAGTAGCTATTGTGGCCGGCATTGTTCTTCTCCTGTCATTTATTGTGATTCCGTACAACACGTTTGGTGAAGACGTGAAAATGCTGAAGGATAGTGGCCTTACCTTGGTGAAAGTACTTGCACTCCTGGTGGTTATATGGACAGCAAGCGTTACTGTCTCTGATGAGATTGAAGGCCGAACAGCACTCACTGTTCTATCTAAACCTCTCACTCGTAGACAATTTGTCGTTGGTAAATTTATTGGCTTGGCTCTCGTTGCACTCCTCATCTTCATGATTCTTGGCGCGGTACTCATGTCGACCACAAGCCTAAAGGTCGTCTATGATGCTCGAGAATCATCGAAGACAGCCCCTCTGTGGTCCGACTGCGCGACAGAGATGATAACTGTTGTTCCGGGCCTTGTTCTTTCCCTTCTTGAAACCATTCTGTTAGCAGCAGTAAGCCTGGCGGTATCGACACGAGTCGGAATGATTCCGAACCTTATAATCTGTTTCGCAATTTATGTCCTTGGGCACCTTGTACCGCTTATTGTGCAGTCAAGCGTTGGCAAACTGGCAATCGTGCGATTCGTTGGCCGACTCTTCGCAACGATACTCCCCGTACTCGAACATTTCACAATCGAGGCCGCTGTGATTGGTGGCGTTCCGGTGCCGTGGGGATATCTCGCATGGGCAGCAATCTACGCAGGTTTATATTCTGCGATAGCCTTACTCATCGCACTTGTACTCTTCCAAAACCGTGATCTTGCATAGGGCCATGCGTGGGTCCTCCTCACAAAAGTACGACTGAGTCCAAGCCGCGATGAATTCTATTTAACGTGCAAGGCCAACAGTACCGCTTACCCCAACCTGCTCGGGGCGTTGGAGTGGTCCTCCAGTTGGTACCATCTCACCATCATGTTCGTAGCGAGAAACAGCCTCGGCGGAACCCTTAAAGAAAACCTCTACGCCATTACCAAATCTTCGTGCCAGATGTGGCCCAAACTCAATTCCCACCGTACTGTGCTTTTTAGAATTTCGCATCCTTGTTTTGAGATTTAATCCACCAACAACAGACTCTTTTTGAAAATCCATAGAAAGCTTACTCGTATACCCAGATAGACCATCTGATATCGAGTTGCGATCAGCGAGAACGCCGGCGGAAATATTCAAAAAAGAGAACTCTTGCCCAACTTCAGCTGACATAAAACCAGACCCCGCACGACTATTGGGCGGCCCCTTCACCGAAAAGTCGGGAAGATTCTCTTGAGATTCCTTTTCACACTTCCGCCGCATCCCACCAAGTGCCTGGGCGACTCGCTTCTGCCCTGTCGAGATGTCAAATTCATCGAACGGCAGCTCTTCAGACACCTGGGATAGTAGTTCATCTGCGTGAGCCACATTAATAGAGACAAGGCTACTAACGAGATAAACCACTAGAGACATCAGAATAAGTTTCTGCAGATACGCTTGCACTCTGGATCTCTTTACGACTGCAATAGATGAACTACACCGGAATATCATCGTCATGCCATCTCCATTTGCTGCTGCGTAGTTCAGGTTGTATCAATCAGGAAAACAAGTCACACCCCGCTTACGCACTTTTCCGAATCTCCAAGACGGCTGGTGGTACTCCAAGCTTTGTGCATCGAAGAACATCAAGCACCCGCGTTGCTATCTCAAGAGCAGCAGAACCTGCAGATGCACTTACGCGGGGCTCAACGCCCTGAGCACATGCATGTAAAAAGTCATCGTGTTCTAAAGCAATTGCATTGGAATCAGGCACTGCCAACGCCTGATAGGGAAGTACACTTTCGAAAAAAGCATCTTTTGCACTCGCACGCTCTCCCATTGGCACTGAATCAGCAACAAATCTCCCAGCCGCCACTTCCTCAGAGCTGGAAACAACACCAACGGTTTTTGCATTAAAGTCAACAGAGACCATGGACTCAGTCGTCCACATAGAGAGCTGCCGAGTCAACACAGGATTAATACGTGACGCCATGAGGTCAGCGACTAGCCCTGAACCAAAAGTAAGCCTTGCTTTCACAACATCTTCGTGCCCACCTGTGGCGACAATGCCGTTCGATTCAATATTTTCCAGCCGACCAGGCTGTAAAGACAGAACGAGGTCGATGTCGTGAATCATCAGATCGAAAACAACACCAACATCAAGCGACCGATATGTGAATGGAGCTAAACGAGCGGCCTGGATAACAAGTGGTCTTCCTGGTTGCTCACATGCTAGAGCCCAGGCTGGATTAAAGCGTTCCACATGCCCGACAGCAGCCACACGACCATACCGTCGCGCAGTCACAACAATCGCTCGTGCATCCTCTACGGTCGCAGCAATTGGTTTTTCAATAAGCAGATCGACACCTGCCTCTAATAGAGGTAATGCAACCTTTGCATGAAGTCCTGTTGGTGCTGCCACAACTGCTGCATCAACACGACCAACAAGGTCTTCAGGGTCACTATATGATTCACAACCGTGCGACTCAGCAACCGCTGAAGCGACATCAAGAATTGGATCAACAACGCCGACGAGTTTGCAATCATCTCGGCTGGCCAGCAACCGGGCATGAATCTTCCCCAAGTGCCCACAACCAACAACACCAATTCGTGTACAACTCATTACGGCCTCCTTGCCGTGGTGGCACCACTAAAAACAATTTTTCTTAACGCTTCCTTGTGTTCCCTACACCCGAGCCTCTGCCTCCAATACTGCAGCCAATGCCTCTGCATTCAAACGATGGCCGCTCCTGTGTGCTATGACATCACCATAAAACGGCCTTCCAGACAGGAACAGATCACCGATAACATCCAGAACTTTATGTCTCGCACACTCATTAGGCCACCGCAATTCGTTCTCAATCGGCCCATTCTCACCGAATACGACGAGATCTTGAGTTGTAACTGTCAGCCCCACACCCTCTGCCTGCAATTTTCGAGCTTCCTCCTCCAACAGAAATGTTCGAGCGGCAGCAATATCTTTCCGGTAACTATCGGGTGACACTGCAACCTCGTATTGTTGTGGTGGTATTGGCGAGCCTGGATAGTCTACTGAGTAACACACGCGAAGGCCCATCGTTGTGGGTGGCGCAACTTTTATCTCCGCATCACCAGTCGTAGCCGAAATTGTCAGCGGTGACCGAACAACAAGTGGGTTTGTCACAGATCCATCAAGAGACTCCGTGCCTACCCGATCAATAGCAGCAACATAGGCATCCGCAGACCCATCGAGACCGGGGAGCTCAGCTGCAGTAAGACCAATTTCACAACAGTCAATACCCATCGCTGCAAGTGCGCTCAGCACATGCTCAACCATCTCAATTCTAGCTTCACCTACTTGGAGATTTGTTCGTTTTTCTGCATCAATACGATTGTGGAGAGAAACTGGAACACATGCTCCATCAAGATCTTCACGAATGAAACGGATACCCGAATCGGCCACACCGGGGCGTAACTCAACGTGATTCTCAACCCCACTCCAGTAGCCTGTACCGACTACACTCACTGAACGACAGAGGGTTTGCTGCGGCCGACACTTCACTTGCTTTTCCACCGCGTGATTACCCGTGGGGACGGCTCCAATTGCAGTTTCTAGACAGTAGCCCACCTATTGGCGAGAGATAAAGCAACCTGATCATCAAAGGCAGGCCTGAAAGTCCCAAAGGAAACCTGTCCATTCGATACGTTCAGCGAGCAAGAGAGACAGCGGGAATCATTTTGATTCACCGCTGCTCTCCATACTGACAAAAAGTGTTAACGATTCACTGGCTGTTGACCTGGAGCACTTGCAACTGCCCCAGCGTTCAACATTCGCAAGATATCTGGCGTAATATCAATCGTCTTATCGTAGTAGACAAGTGGCTTTGTGATTCCCCGGAGCACCTGCTCACGATTTCCTGAATCCACAGCGTCACCATCAAACCGATGCACAACTGCAATCCCATGCTCTTGAGAAAATTTAGTCACAGCCTGCTGGATTTCACCAAACACCTCATGGTAAACAGCGGCCTCACGATCCATAAAGTCTTTCTTCTGTAGCTGACCATTCACATTGAAATCGCCTTGAGCCTTGGCGACCTCGGCTTCAAGTTTTTTATATTCCGGCGTACCAGGATTGAAACCCTTCAACTGCTCGACGAGCCCATTGATACGGTCTCGTTCCGCCTTAAGGCCATTCTCAGCAGCCATCACTTCATCTCGCATTTTATCCATCAAGGATTTGAAACGAGTGTGATTTTTGAAAATATACCCAACATCAATGACGGCTTGATGAGTTGCTGGGGGTCTTGCGCCCTGAGCCTGAACGGTGTTTAAAGGAAGACTTATAATCATGCCGACAAACAGACCGATTAAACTTCCATGAATAGCCAAATGTCGCTTCACGAGATGCACTCCTTGCGTAATTGTCACGAGAAAACCGCCTAAACCTGACGCCTTTCCGGCACGTTCGCGAGAACCAATATCGCGGAACGATGAAAGGGATATTGGCAGGCATGGCAATATGGCTCAAGATCAATTCAATGCCTAAAAACAGGACATCAGCGAGGGTCGCCAAGCGTAACCGAGAGAGTCACCTCTTTACCATTCCTGCGAACAACCACAGGAACGGTCTCTCCCGCCTTGTGTTTACGAAGCGCACTATCAAAATCCTCGAGACCCGAAATCGCACTTTCACCCAATCTCACAATGACATCACCGCCTTCAAGGCCAGCTTCGGCAGCAGGTGACTTTTTTGAGACTCCCGTAATTGCGTAGCCGCCGCCTGGCTTTGCAAAATCAGGAATACTACCAAAGTAGGGGCGGTCCCCACCGCCTCCCATGAATGGTTTGCTTGCCACTTCGAGATACTGAGGGGGGGTGGTCACCGTTGCCAGCTCACGAACTACATTAGCGACAAGACGACTAATCCTTGCCATCCCTGCGTAATTAACTTTGTCGGCGGTGTCGGTGGGGCGGTGGTAGTCAGTATGAGAACCCGTAAAGAGATGAAGCACTGGGATTTTACGGGCATAAAAACTTGAGTGATCACTCGGGCCAAAGCCACCGGGCTCTTTTGCTATACCGAAACCTGCTTGTAACGCAAGACGATCTACCATCGCATCAAGCCCGGTTCCGGTTCCGGTTCCGTGGACAATTACCTTCTCATCAACGAGCCTGCCAACCATATCAAGATTGACCATTGCAGCAGTTCGCTTTAATGGCAGCAAAGGGTTGGCTACATAATGCCCACTTCCAAGGAGACCTCGCTCTTCACCGGCAAATGCAATGAACACAATGGTTCGCGGAAAAGGTCCCTCTGCCCGCAGTTGCCTCGCCACCTCTAACAGGGCTGCCGTGCCACTTGCGTTATCATCGGCACCGTGATGGATAGCCCGCGTTCCTGGTGCGAGTGAGTTGCTATCCCCGTAACCCAAATGATCATAATGAGCACCAAGAACAACCACATCGGGCGCATCAGTTTCGTCGTCACCAAAACCAACACCAGGAATCACACCCACGATATTTTCAGCATCTGTATGCTGCCGCTGAATCGTTATCTCCCCTTTCAACCGCCATCCGTCAAGCACCCGACTCTGAGGCTCCAGTGTGCGATCAATCTCAGCCTCCAGAGATGCAACCGGTGAACCAGTGGCCCGCTTGATCACATCTGCGACGACACTACGGCTCACCTGAAGAACCGGCATCGAGCGGCCATTCTCACCACCACCAGCGCGACGAAAATCCATCAGGACGTCTGGCTCGGTTGCAGACGCATCGTTACAGAACACAACTGCAGCCGCTTCATGCTCCGATGCATTTGCAATCTTTCTAACGAGAGCTGCATGCTGTGTGGCTTGACTACCATTGAAAACGCTGTGGG
>Ga0114925_10001447_pt1 | contig 11703 bp, 15 predicted proteins | sample SumtaG_2_FD_87287 | JGI IMG/M metagenome (GOLD analysis project Ga0114925, IMG submission 87287) | Deep subsurface microbial communities from Indian Ocean to uncover new lineages of life (NeLLi) - Sumatra_00607 metaG | ecosystem: Environmental > Aquatic > Marine > Oceanic > Sediment | place...
CCCTTTCAGTGGGTTCTTAGGTATGCCACAAGATGCGCGGACATCATCTTCAAGCGTCAGCATCAGCTTGGTAGCCACATTCAGCGTGGCCTTAATTTCCTTGATGCGATTCATTGGCACCGTTCGGTTAATGCCTTCGGTGTTAGGAATTGCAGCCGGTCTCAATTTACCAATGGCATGATCAGCGTTAAACAGTGAGTTGATCGCACTTTCAAGCTTGGCTAAATTGTAGCCGTTCAGCACGTCCAGGTAATTGTGCTTTAGCTCTTTTTCAGGTAACGGTTGAAATTTACCCTTAGTTGATACGGGTAAATCCGGACACGCATCACAAGAACCAGACTCTTTACCACTACAGCCTTCACATTGATGATTTTTCATGATTATACTCTCCCTCTTGAAAATTGTTGACAGCATAACGGACATCGATATACTGTGAAATGGCGAACTGTCTTAAATATCAGCATTTTCTTGCCACATTTCTTACAGTCCGGTTGATTGGCTACCATACGAGCAGCCGCCAGTTTCCTTGCGTGACTTCTTGCATTATACATGGTTTTGCTCCTTAACTTTTTGTATGTTATCGTGCAAATATTTGTGTGAAACCATACAATTTCTTGTACGGTCTCAGGCCAACATTTGCAGGGTTTAAGCGTTATCGTAAAGCTGCTGTTTAATGACTGCTTCCACTTCATCAGCCGCCTTTTTGATCAGCTTTAGATTGGCTTTGATCTGCGACACATTGCCGCCATTCCATGAATCATAAAGCTGTTTTTGATAACGCTCTAAACGTCCGATTGCCGCCGCTGCCTTATCTTGTAAGCTTTCCATTGGTTTAATTCCTTTCATCGTCTCGTTTTTGTTCGATTTTACTCTCAACCCATTCCCAATAACCCTGGCGTGTGTCTCCGTTGGCTGCTTCGTACTGCCAATCCTCACTGCCAAATTCAGGGTGATCGCTCCAATAGTCCATGTGTGCTTGTCCCATGTTTACACCTTCCTGGCATCATAGCCAAAGTAAGATTCAAAGCCGTGAAAACTCATACTCATGAAATATGTTCCGTCTGGATGATACACTAAAATGCCGGTTGACATGATTTCATATCCATTGCCGTTTGGTGTGTAATATCTCATGTGGTTCCTTTCCTGTTAAGGGTTTGCGTTCGGATACCCTTGCAGATACCCGAAAGTAAAGCCTTAAGTGATTTTGGTCTGGTTGTTTACTTGGTTGCGTAGGTCACGCTCAAGCTGCTCCTTGACGGTATAATTCAGCTTGGTTGTGACCATCATCAAAAGCGTTTCCTGTTTCATATCCAGGCCGGTTGTATCCTGAACAATTTTCATGCTGTTTCGCATTTCGATTAAAGCGTTATCGCTCATGGTATCAATTACCCTGTCCAGATCGCCATAGGTACGTGATTTTGTGTATAATTCTTTGAACTCTGCCATTATTTAGCCGCCTTTCTTAAGATGGTTTTGGGTTTAACTCGCTGTACCCGTTCGGCTTCATCCTGAATAGCATCAGCCTGTTGATCTGTTTCACTTCCCATTCGGTCAATCTTTTCTCCGTGATACTTTTGATTAAAATACACTGTGTTTGACGGTCTCATATTATTTAACCCTTTCGATTAACTCATTAATTTCATGCACTCTTGAATTGAAAACTGAGCGCTCATATTTAATAGTCGGCATGGCTCCAATAATAAACCATATCGCTAAGGCGATAGCCACCATATAAACGATTAATGCTTTCATGATTTTAGCTCCTTTTAGGTTAATTCCGTGTGAACCCCTGTGTTTACAGGGATTCAGGCTGAACGAACCTCTTAATGTAGCGGAAATACTACGTTTGCGCCATTTGCCTGTTTACACACTGAACACTTGCGGCAGCTACCAGGGCAGACGTAATATTCTGATGATTGCTCATAGGCTTCAATATATTTCGGGTGTCGCGCAATCGCTGTGCCATTGTTTCCAGCGTCATGGCTTGAGCCTTTAACCAGGAATGATACGACTTTGGAGAAGTCCAGGTCTTTTCTTGCTGTGAAGCCATACACCATCCACCCCGTAACAGCGCGGACATATCCGGCTACCTTGTCAAGCTTGTCAACACATGCCTGGGAGTGAAAATCTCCGGCTTCATTGAAGCGGATTGCTGTGACATTCCGGAAAGCCCGTTTGTGTTTTGCAGCCAGTGTCAAGATATCATCGGCTATCTTTTTAGCTGAATTATTGAGCCAGTAGCTTTCCTGGCGTACTCTTGACGGTAAACAGGCCGGATACATTTTTTCAGCTTTAAGGGCATAACAATTTAAGCCTAATTTACAAAACCCTTTAATCATGCTTGGGCATTGTGTAGCGCTTCCCATATTAAAGATAAGATCATCAAGTTTTCGATTGCCTAATGCCATTGCCAAACCACTGTTTAATTTATACATTTTATCCCTTTCATTAGGTTAATTAAATGATTAAATCCGTGTAAACCCTTAGATACCTAAGGGCTTAGGCTGATTTAACCGATAACGGCTTTTTGAATACCATACATAAAGGTTAGCATTTCAGAGTATTGAGTGGTCATGAAAATTGTCTCATTCAAGCCATTTATTTGATCTAATCTTATTACGTGATATTCGCCGGAAACATGCACTTTTATTGAATACTCGAAATGTTTTACAGTGTCAATTATTACGGTGTCTTTAGAAATTAGCATGTTTAAAATCCCTTCTATTTAATGGTTTAAATTCAGGTTATTCTGTTCACTCCTGGTTAACAAAATAGCGTCAATTTAAACTGTTTAGACCGCCGGTTTTGGCTATTCGATGGAGCCGCCGTTGCGCTTGCTTCCCGGTATTGCATGGTATCAATTAGATGGTTACTTGATACGATATCCGGCAAGCCGCTTGTTTCCGCTTTGATCGATAAGTTTAGCGGCGGTCTGTTTTTTCCATTTTAGGGTTTGGTTCCGGTCTTATGCTTCGTGGTGTCGCGCTGCCGCCCGTGATGGAAGTTAGATGGTAATGCAGACACCATGCCAAGTCAATAAAAAAGTGAAAATAAATTAAATTTAAGCACAAAATAAACACAAAATAAATTAAATGGTCTTAAGGTTAACCAGTGGATTGACAAAAAACAGTCAAATAGGTAACAAAATAAGGTAAAATAGTAATGAAATGACCGCTAAATGTTCAAGATATTGAACCGAATTGCAAATTGACGCTCAATTCAAGGTTTAAAATAATGAACCGAATTGATGATTTGTGCTTAATTCAGGGTTCATAATATTGAACCAGTGCTTGGCATGGTGTTCACTGTGAGTTAACCAAATGATAGCCTTATAATGGTAGGTTACAATGTAGCTACATAATAGCTGCGTGTTGACTGTGTGTTGACTGCCAGTATGCAAGGCCAGTGCTTAAGAAATAAAAAAACAGATAATAGAACACAAGCAACCAAACAAATAATCAAAGCACTAATCAATTAGATATCAGGCATGGTGCATTGTATAAACGTAGCGATATCATATAGTTGGAGCGCGGTGTCGTAATTAAATAAAGGATAGCAGGGCAAAAACCCAATGAAATAAGGAACGGAAACAATGCAGGGCCGCAGGGGGGAAACTTCTGCTTTCAGATAGAACGATACCCTTTGAGAAATTTATACTAAAAATTAATCATGTGGGGATATACAAGCGGTCAACTTCCCGTCAACTCAATGATACCGCATGTTTACGGCACATACCTGTAATCCCCTTAGATTGGCCCTCATCGGCCTTGAGGGAGTTCGACAAACCTGTGGAGATGTGGTTTACCACACTCTCCACAAGCAGTCAGCTAAAATTTGATCGAGGGTTGACCGGGACTTATACGGCAAACCAGCCAGAAAGGTATCCAGCCGCTAATACACCTAAGACAATCAGTCCACCAAACACGATACGTTTGCCATACGCTCTGACAAATACCCTGGCTTTTCCGGCCAGCAGTTTAACTTCGGCACGTTTCTCATTCAGTTCATCGATAGCGTCCAGGTAGAGCTTCTCCATTTGATTCGTGGTCTTCTCGCCAGCTTCGACCAGTTCACAATAGGTGGTCTCAACCTTAAGCTGTGCAGCTTTGAACTCAGCTTCAGCTTTCGCTCGTAAGTCTGTGATACTCATTTAGAAATCTCCTTTCTGAGTTTCTTTGTAGTTCGCGTAATGATTCAATTTGTGTGACGGGGCTTTAGCCATTTGTTGATATTCCTTAGTCTGGAATTGACGGAGAGCCTTCTTGCCGCAGGAAGGGCAACGCTGGATCGCAAGGCATGAGGAAACCAGAAGGGAACAGCGGCGGCATCGGTAGGATAAAGGCATGGTAGGCTCCGTGGTGGGCTGAGTGGTTTGCGTCAGCCGGAAGGTCTTAATTTAAAACATTAATGAGGGCTTCCTTTGTGGGATACGGTGTGGTGATGTGGAGTTGACCATCAATAAATCGAACTCCAATCCATTCCCCAGAGACCAACTTCCAGATACGAGCCATTCCATAAGGATGACTCTCAGTGAACTGGATGCTTCCCTGGGCGTGTTCCCACATGTAATTATCATGAGCTTCAGCAGTAGCCAATAGGAACCCACAGGTTAGGATTCCTATGATGGATACCCAGCGTATGATCTTAAGCACGATCATGATGGTCAATCGGCACAACGTCAACCTTCGATGAACTGAAGGAATGACCTGAAGTTTCTCCGGTAACTGGATTGCATCCCGGGGAGTCGATATATTTTAGTCCATATCCGTTAGCTGCTCGAAGGCCCGTAATTTTAAATGATGCCACAGTGGGCAACTTTTTGGTCATGGCTCCGCATTTGCGGCAAGGAACATCGTCCTTGAACTTATAGAGTCCCTCAAAGGTCTCTCCGCAGGAACCGCATTTGTAATCGTATAACGGCATTTTTCCTCTCTCTCTGTTAACTTATGGTATATGTTGTTAGGGTAAGGTAAGGCTTAAGAGAAGCCATACAGTTAACTTATAGTTATGCTTTCGGCTCACTTGTACTAAACGTGGCCGCATTCAACTTCTCCAATTATCTCTGCTGGTTAACCCCACCAGTGCGGCCTGTCAAACTCAATGAAGGCCCAAGTTGCTGTTTCATAAACGATTTCAACTCTTTATCAACTTCACGCTTCTCCCATTGTTTCTTACTCCGAATGCTATCTTGTGCTAAAGCATCCAACCAGTATCGTACCATAATTGCTAAGGCATCGAGTCGATCATCATGCTGTAATGCGCCTTTCTCTCGCGTCAGCCTTGTCATTTGATAGAATAAGGAACGGTTAAGGTCTTCGTCTACAATTTCAATATCATCTTCGATCACCTTCCGGTCAAAGATCAGCCGGTGCTGATTAAGCGGTGGTTCGAGCGTATCGATAATACGAAGCTCCTTTTGGGTTTGGTGTCGAACTTCCTCAACAGTGCAGGGGTGCCACTTATGTAACACCGGCTGGAATAGCTTAGTGAACATACCGTCTCCAAAGTTGGATTCGATAACGATGTGATTCACCTTATGCTTCTTGGCAATCTTCGCCAGGGCATTCAGAGTCTTATCATCGTATCCACCAAGCAAGCCACCAACCTCAGGTATCCAAATGTTACCATGAAGCATGTAGCCGATTGCATAAGCCGTCTCATCGGTTCCCCTTCCGGCAGGGTCAATGCTCATTGCTCTGCCTGTGTATTCAGTCCATTGTTCCTGGTCGAAGTACATTGGCCCATACCACTTGTCTCCCGTAAAGCCAACATTCCTAATATCTCCAAGTAGTTGCTGGTTACTTGCGCCATACGTGATGGCAACCGGAGCTTTGTCTGCGGAGATAGAAGTGACAATGATATCAGCAGTTTTGAGAGGATACTTTAAAGCATCACTCAAAGATGTATCCAACATGAACTGAAGTGCAAAGGCAGATTTGCCATAAGCAGCTTCTCGCTCAGATAGGTCTGTCCCATCAAAGCGTTGTGGGTCTGTAGGCTCACCAGATCGCTCAGGTTGGTCGATCAGTACTTGTGCTATGGTTGGGCATAGCTGACCCCTGTAAATATCATCCTTGACGATCTCAGGGTATCTGCTGGGCCAAATGCGTCTCTCGTATCCACGTTCAACCAGTTTGTTATAAACAGACTCCTCAGTTTGCGGAGTTCCCAGGTAAGTGATCTTCCCGGTCTCCGGCATCATAATGGCTTCAAACTCCATTGCGGTCTTCAGTAGCTTCTCACGTAAGTCCTGAGTGGCTGAGTTATTCGGAACCTCAACATCGTCTGCAATAACCTCATCGGCCCGGGAGCCAGCTAACTGACTGAATACACCCAGAGATTTACATGAGGGTGCATGAGCAGCCGGTGCCGGTCTCACATCAAAGGCGGTCTTAGATGATCGATCGCCCAGCGCTTTGTCCGGCGTTAAGTACTGTAATATCGGGAACTCCTGAATGATCCTTAAAGTAAAGGTTGTGAAATCATCAGACCGCATCTTGGATGCCGACACGACAAGTATCCGGTAATTCGCGTTCTTCCACCAGCGCCATACACAGTACACTGATGTGATCCACGATTTGCCAACTCCACGGAATGCCTGGATAATCTTTCGCCGCCGGGGAGTTATCTGTCTGCCAGCTTCCCGGTCTTGAAGGTAATCCGCTATGTCGTACTGCACCGGAGTCGGTGGCGGCAATCCTAATTGTTTCCAGCTATATGCAAGGAATTTCTTAAAGTCAGCCTTTAAGTCTTCTTCTGTCCATCTGTAAAATATAATCTCTCCCATGATAATTGTTCCTCTCTTTTAATGTACGGTCTCTGGGAAGTCACCGACATCATCCTCATTGATATCTGGAACTTCATGCGCCGGGATATCTGTCTTTTTCCCGTTGCCCCGGTCATTGATCAGCACGTCAATCTTCAGCTTCGTTTTGTCAGCCGGGGTCTTAATCTCATTGTCCGTCAGGTCGGCTATAATCGAATCCCTGATTTTCTTACGTTCGTCATCAGTTAGGTCTATCATACTCCACCTTTATCCTTTCCATTTTTCGGGCCTTGCGTTTTATCCTTCATAATCGCTCCTGTCTTCCGGATCGCTGTTCGCATAGTCACCCTGTTTCCTGATGATGTCCCAGGTGTTCGGCTTACGGTTCGCCATGAGTATCGAAATGTTTATCTCATAGCCAAACGGCAAATGAGCGCCATGTATTTTCTCCTTAAGCCAATCAGGGTAATCATCGATTAAATTGATCCAATCCTTCATCCACTTCCAGAACCCACCGTGTGCTTTGATGGCTCCGGATCGAATTAGGTCTTTGAACTCATTGATAAATTCTTCTCTCGTTTTGATGGGCATTATGATAATCCTTTCCAGCCGCCAATGATGGCAGTCAATAGCGCCGGAACACCTATTCCTAAGCGCTTCATCCATCCTACGTTAGTTTCAAGTTTAGCCAGCCGCGCCGGGATATCCTTACCATCCTCAATGTGAGAGTCCAGGCGGCCCTTCATGTATTTTGTACGCTCATCAACTCTGGCTAAAACGACTTCCAATGTTTCAGGCATGATTGCTCCTTATGTTATTTTAATGCACCGTAAAGCTCCTAAGGGTAAGCTTAATGTACCTTAAGGAGCTTTACGATATTATGGGTTAATTGGTTAATAAGCATTCTATCGATAATCGATTTTACCTCGCGTTCGAGTACTTCCCGGGTTGCTCTGCAAAGGCGATTCCACCATAAGTGTGTCCGTCAAAATTCCACGCAGCGTTGGTAGTTCTAACCATAAAGCCGTTGGAAGTAATATCAATGGTCGGATCGCGTGTACCTTCCGCAGTGGTTCCGTTGGGATTAAGAATTAGTTTGACGGGGTTGATGGTATCCCTTGCCGTGTCCATCATTTCCCAGTTTTCAACTCCATCACCACGTTTAACGAGAATCCACCTGGGCCTAAATCCACAGCTAACAGACGGCCCAAGCACGTTTCCGTTGCCTTCATAGGAGAAGACTTTGGAGAACCCTTCAATAGACCGCCAAAGGTAAGCAATGATATTCTCACCGTCTCCATTAACTGACTGTGCAGAACTCACTGAGAAAACTGAAGATGTAGGTGCGGTATCATTCCACTTATCAGCGTCAAGCCACGCATTGGTAAGGTCAAGTCTCCCCATGTCCGTTTCGGGATCAGTCTTGTTGAGAAGATGGTGGTGATACATATTCCACGAATCTGTAGCATCTAAGTTCTTCAACAGCATCAACTCAGGCACTCCACCCAGATCATGACTCTCAGTATGAGCAATCTCAGTTCCAAGGAATGTCTGAATATCAAAGCCATACTTCACGCCCATCCTTAAGCACAATGCCACATAAGTTTCAGTGTCTTTGTTCACGGCTACACTATCTCCAACAGTAAAACCAGAAGCATCGAAGGATTCCAGCCCATCAGTATTGAGTCCTTCAACGAAGGTGCCGTCAGGGTAAATAGGTTTTAATGGCCCTCGAACTGAATCATAAATGTGATGACTTCTGGCTTCTGACCTTTCTTTAAACCAAACGAAGTCGGGCCGAAAAGCCAAATCAGTGAACGAACGTGGATCAGCACCATCCCCTGTGTAGGTGAGTACATCAATGCCAGTATTCGATTCCAGTACGGGCGGTTCTGCTCTGTTACCAGCAGACAGCGAAAGGAAGCCGGTAGGCGGCGTATAGTTAAAGGCACGTTGGCCGAAGTTAAAGAGTACACCAAAACTGGTTATCCAGTACATTCCTACGGCTGGCACATAGTCATATTTTTGGGCATCGATATTTTCATTGGTTCCATCCCAAGCAGGATAAGTACCAGCGGCAGGGTCTCCCACGCCTGAGCCATCATGCGCCCAAACATTATTTACTCCAAACCAAATCTTATTAGCATCAGCATCGAAGGCTATCTGCACATAATCATTCTGAGCCGGTGCGCCTAAATTAGACGGGTCATGCGTTGTGGTGGCACCATTGGTATAAGTGGTGTATTGATTGGCAGTCATGTACCAAAGAAATGCAGATTGACCGTCAGGAGCTTGACTTAGCTCCCAGCTTGGAACACCGGATGCAGCATCGCCTGACTGTTCGCCAACACTGCAAATACCCAGTTGCCCACGATCAAGGTCAGCACCCCATAGTTTAACTTCCCAATACCACTTACCTGTCTTCATTAGGAAGTTACCCATGCCGCCGCGCCAGTTGGAATTAGGCCACGATACGGCTAATCCACCGTCATAAGAATATCCAGATATGTACGATAAATTAGCATCCAACGTGCAGAAATTGTTGGTTGGTGTATCAAGAAATTGATGGTCAGAATCCATATTGGTTGCGGTCATATCATTGTTCTGTCCAGATTGATCTTCCCCAAAGTCAGCGCTATTTGAGAAGTCCATATAGGCATCGACTAACGCTCCGTATGATCCGGCGTATGCTTTAGGCACCCAAATGCCATTCTGAAATTCCCCAAAGTCCGTAGCAGCCAACGATTTATCATGGAAGTAATGCACTTCTGCCATCAGCCCATTGAAATAATCGGTATTTGTTCGGGAGTCTCTCCCAAGTTCGACATCATCATTATCTCTAAAGAAGTTAAGGTTTCCGTTCAATACGGTGGCATCCGTGAAGGTTAAAGCCAGTTGGACACCATTGACCCATAGTTGAAAACGGGCGGCATCGTTAGCAAGAGTATTATCAAGCATCATAAAAATGTGATACCATCCAGCACAATCTCTGAGAACAGCGTCAGAGGAGCAAATGCCGTTAGTTGCGCCACCCTGTTGATTCTTGATACTTAATTTATCAACAGCATTGAATCTCAAGAAACCGTAATTGGAGCTATTTTCACTTCCCGAAAAGATAGTTTGGGCGGTTCCTAAAACTGCTCTCTTTACCCAACCAGAGAATGCCACTTGATCTGAATGGTTAGGATCAGCGAAAGTCCCATTAACCATTCGAGTAGTGGATGAAACGTCAAACAATGCGCTCTGATTGATAAGATACGGGTAGGTAAAGGCCGCATCAATCGGCGGCCCTACCAGTGCAGGAATATTAAACATAATGAACTCTCCTTTCTTATGCTTCTACTCTAATAAATTCGACTCCATAAAATACGGAGCCAGCTTTATAGTAAGATACGATTATCATATCACCATCGGCAGCCGGTTCAGCCGGAGCATCTTGCGCTCCAAACTCCCATCCTGCGGCCCACGTAAGGGCAGACGATCCGTCACCCTCAATGCGAAGCACACAGGAGACACCATCATTAGCATTCGTAGGCGGCTGAATTTCTGTCGCTTCCGTCATGTTATGATAAGCACACTGGTCGGTGTCTGCATCAATGGCAACCTCATTAGAAGTTGAGGTTAAAGTGACTTCATCGATATTCTGTTGCTTTGTCCATTCGGCGGCCACAGCTAACTGGCCGATACCAGCAATCCCCACACCAGAGTCCTTCGGGGTATCATCGGTATCAATGGTGACTACATTATCAGTGACTCCACCGGACATCAGCATAGAAGCTAAAGCAGCTTCGGCTCCGGTTTCGGCTGTCTCTGCATTGGTCTCCGCAGTTTCGGCGTTTGTCTCTGCCAACTCAGCAGCGGTCTTTGCAGCTTCGGCAGCGGTGACATCAATTCCCGTAAGAACCACATCAGCCGCAGTGTCGATTGTGTCCTGATTGGTAGCGACAAGATCATTGCCCGTATCGGTTGCATCTGATGCAGCAGCGGCAGCACTGTTGCCAGCATTCGTTTCGGCGGTCTCTGCATTTGTTTCAGCCGTCTCAGCGTTTGTCTTAGCGGTCTCAGCAAGCACTCGTTGAGCGTTCGCTTTGGCGCTATGATGGAGCGCTGAGTATTGTCCAGCTTCAACTTCCGTGTCTTCAATTTCTTCGGCCCAATCTTCAGCTTTCGCTTCAGCAGCAAGAGCGCCGGTTTCAGCAGTTTCAGCATTAGTTTCAGCCGTCTCTGCATTGGTCTTTGCGGTTTGTGCAAGGATACGAGCAGCATCAGCCGCAGCAGCATCAATGCCTGTTAGTACCACATCAGCAGCCGTGTCGATGGTATCTTGATTCGTGGCTACTAAATCGGCAGCGGTGTCAATGGTGTCCTGATTGGTAGCGACAAGATCAGCAGCGGTGTCGATGGCATCCTGAGCAGTGGCAGCAGCGTCAGCCGTTGTCAGCCCAACATCAATGCCGGTTAACACAACATCAGCAGCCGTATCGATAGTGTCCTGGTTGGTGGCTACTAAGTCAGCGGCAGTGTCGATGGTATCCTGATTGGTAGCGATAAGATCAGCAGCAGTCGCAGCAGCATCGGCAGCCGTATCAATGGCATCCTGCGTAGTCGTGGCAGCGTCAGCAGCAGTGTCGATTGCATCCTGAGCAGTGGCGGCGGCATCAATTCCGGTCAACACAACGTCAGCATTGGTTAACACCAAGTCAGCCGCAGCATCATCTTCTGAAGACTGAGCAGCCACAGCGCTGGCAGCAGCATTGGTCTCTGCGGTCTCAGCATTGGTCTCTGCTGTCTCAGCATTGGTCTCAGCTAATTCGGCAGCCGTCTCAGCGGTTTCCGCATTTGTTACGGCGGTCTCTGCGGCGGTTTCCGATAAGCCAGCAGCGGTTTCACTGGCAGCAGCAGCATTCTCACTCACTAAAGCAGCGGCAGCAGAAGCG
>Ga0114925_10001448_pt1 | contig 11698 bp, 11 predicted proteins | sample SumtaG_2_FD_87287 | JGI IMG/M metagenome (GOLD analysis project Ga0114925, IMG submission 87287) | Deep subsurface microbial communities from Indian Ocean to uncover new lineages of life (NeLLi) - Sumatra_00607 metaG | ecosystem: Environmental > Aquatic > Marine > Oceanic > Sediment | place...
GCCGTAGCGCAACTCTACGGATTTGGCGACGTCGTACGCATAGCGCCGATCCGCCTGCTTTTGAGGGTACGCCGCGAGTTCATACACGGGGGAAAGGGACGAAGAGTACGAACCGCCCCCGCCCCAGTCGTAGTCCGTACTCGTCCCCTTTTTACTGCTTGACGCAGACGCCCGGCCCGATGCGGCCAGGACAAAAATTCCACCCAGTGCGACTGCCCACCACATCGATCTCACCCGGTCCCCTTTCGGCCTTTATCAATCATGCTCGATGCCGAGGTCAAAAAATCGAACGCTCGGCCCAACCCAGCCCGAACGGCAGGGTTGTTGAGAAGATCCTCGTAGTCCTGGGACGTGGGCTTGCTTTGAGGACCCTCGCCCGGCTCCGCCTCCGCCCCGTCCCCAGGGGGAGGGGGCGTGGCAGCAGTGCCCTCGGCGGCGTTGTAGGCATCCTCAAACATGCTGAAAGCCATCGACTCGTCTTTGGGAACAATGAACACCTCCTCTTTGCCCTCCTTGGTTTGGATGGTCAAAAGGAGTCCGTTCCCTACTTGATCAACTTCGATGGTCTTCTTCATGTTGCACCTCTTCTTATGCGTTGGGGTTGGTGTACGCGCGCACCAGAACTGTCTCCAGTGCTCTCATCGTACATTCCCCGATGATACCATCGACTTTGGCTTCGTACACACCATCTTGTTTGGCCTTGTTTTGGAACGCCTGCAAGACAGGGCTCGGTGCTGCGTCCTGTGTAAACCCGCCGTTTACAGTCTCCCCAAACACGGGAGTCTTGGCCAACCCATCACTCTTGTAGACCTCGATGATGTCCATATCCCCAAAATCGTATCCCGGGGGAGGAGTGATCGTAGAGTCTCCCTTGATGCCTGCGATGCGCCGATATACGTCCACCACACCGGCTGCGTCCGGGAACAAGAGGGCGTTGTAAGGTTCTCCGTTCGTGTAACACACGGAAGCGGACGGGGCATAAGGATCGGTGGGGTTGTAGGCGGGGGTCGGTGCCGGCTTCGGTTGCGGCTTGACCATGTTGTCCTTCAACGATTGAAGGATGTCGGCCTTGAGCCCCTCCTCCGTAGTGGTGAATGTGTCCGTCACAATCTCAGACACGTTCCCGTTTTGATCTTTGTAAAAGATCTCCACTGCGCACTTGATGTCGTTCGGACCCTTGGGGCTGCAAAGGTGCTGACCGCTTGTGTCTGATAGGATTTGCGGGCACAGCGTCTCCAGACCCGCTTTGTCGAACGATACCGCGAACAACCGGGGAACCTTCTTGGCGACGTCGCACATCAACGACAACAGTTTTGTGTCGGAGATAGCTGACCCGGAAGAAGCGCCCGCAAGAGCGAAATATGCGTCGTTCTCAATCCCCGACGTAAAAATCTCCACCTTCTTCTCTGCCGCACTTGCGTCGTTTTCAGTGCGCATCCTAAAGCAGTTTTGATGACTTGCGGCAGATGCAGTACCGGATGCAGTGAGCGCGACGATGCCGAGAATGGCAGCCGCGGAGATACCGATGATGAGAGGTGTGTTGTTCTTTGCCATGAGTCAATCCTTCTCGATGTGAAAATCTCTAAGTTCGGGCGGCACCTCAAGGGTAGAAGAGTTGTCCTCTTCCCAAAGGTCCGGGGCCACAATGCCATGTTCGACGAACAAGGGCTCATTGATGATGGGCATCCAAAGGATCGGCCGTTCTTGGAGGTCAATCCCGTAACCGAACGCCGTCTTGAATTCGTTGGAACCTACATCCTGCGTAAGGTGTTGTGAGTTGTAAGGGCAGGCGCAAATCAGGTTCGCGTACGCGACCTTTCGAGCCGTGTCAGCCGCCAGTTTGGAAGCCAAGTCCTCGTCCGCTCCCCCAGATCGAGCGACTGTAAACAGCGCCCTCCAGGTGATGCTTTTCGGGCCTCTGCCCAAAAGAATATCGCCGCGCCCGCTCGGGTAAAAACTCCCAGGCATGCAATCCTCGTGCAAGAGGGTGTGAAAACGGTGTGCAAGTTCCTTGAGACGATCCTGACTAGGGTCAGAAGGAGCAAACCCCATCGAACCCGAGGCGTCTTCATCCTCTTCACGTTTAGACGTGGAAGACCCCCTACCAGCCCCACTCACCGCGAGACCTACAAGACCGAGCCCAATGAGGCCCCCGATTTGAGCGACGTTTTTCATGAGGAGTACACCTCATCGGCAAGATCGTCCTCGTGAGCGGCGAGCATGCTTCGCACACGAATACGGGTTCGTTCCTCCAAAGCCTTGAGGGCGGCGCAGTCGTCGGGGCGGGCGGGCCATGAGATGGGGTAGCCGTCCACTGTCTCATCGTAGACAGTGTGGAGCGCCATCAAAAGAAGCGTGCGCTCGTCGAGAACCCCGTTCATGATCCCCTCATAAATGACCCCGTTGATGCGTTCAGGCATCCAAGGCATAGGAGGGCAGTCGATGGGCTGCCGTGCCGCAGGGCCTAGACGATCTCCGCTTGCAAAGTCGCGGCGGCGGCGTTGATAGTCAAGAGAGCCGCACCCAGTAGAACCCTTGCTCCCTCGCGAAGAGGCCAATCCAAGGGCGATAAGTCCGACAGGTACCAGTAAAAAAGGAAGCATCTTTCTCCTCAGTGATGGTGACAGGCCCCACTCGCGCACGCCTCACATACAGAACGTGCGCCCCCAATCCCTAGTGCGCAGTCATTGCAGCAATGACCCAGTTTTTTCCACCAGGGAGCATCTTGCCCATGCGAGCCCATTGCGCCTGAATACCCAGGAAGATCTGCTGTGACATCTTCCACAGAGCCGTCAGCGCGCTCTATCACTGCATGGTAGGTGTACGGAACCTCTTTGTCGTATTTGGGGCTGAACACAGGGACCAACACCACGGAACAGCCAAGCTCACCGTCACGGCAGCGCAAAAGCCCGGCCACGTACGCACACCATTCGACACACGTCGCTCGCCCCCTGGCATGCACCACGGGAGCGGTCCCTACGCGCTGGTCTGCCAAGCTACCCGCGGCTCTCGGCTCCTCATATGCGGGAAGGGGGCCGTCCACCTCGTCCAAATGATCCGCAAACCACTCGGCGTTGTACTCGACAATCCCCTCGACAATCCTCTCCCATTGACGTCGCAAGTCGTCGGAAGAAGCGGGCGCACACTCGATGACAAGGTTATGTTTCATAACTCCAGTTCCCAGGTCGCGCCGTAGGTGCTCCCTGGAGCGCCGGTTCCCGCGACAGAAATCATTGTGGCATTTTGGGGAACGTCAACGATGGGTGACGTATCCCGGCCCCAGTTGTTGACGTTACCTAAGAGGTTCCGATCTACCATGTTGTCAAAAAACAACACCCCAGCAGCCCCAGGATCGGCCGAACTTGTAAACTGAACCTTTCGAGCACGAGCCGGGATTTTGTAGTCGCCGTTAGAAGGGGTCGCCGTAGGCCCCACGCCCGGAATGTCGACGACATCAATATCAGTGTTGGTTTTGGTGTAAAACAAAGAGACTCGCGCATCGTGAGTCCCGGTCGGGGCCTCGGCGGAGGTCACACTGATACTGGCAACCGTGTCCACCAACGTGGTCAAGGCTGCGGGCGTGACAATGCCGATGCTTTGGTTACGTTCGTTGCGATTCTCCACCACATTTTGGGCAGGTGCAAGAAGGCTGACGGTGATGGTAGGAACAAGAACAGAAACACGTACGCCCGTTCCAACGGACACCAACACCTCGGTGGCGTCCCATTTTAATTTCAGGTAAAGGGGGCAGGTAGGAACGCCGGACGTCTGGAGTTCACTCCAGCCGATCAAGGCTTGAGTCCCAGCGTCGGCTGCCGGGATCTCTCTAACGAGCATAGAGCCCGAAACATTGACGGTCCACCATTTACTGCCAGGGGCCGCAATGGGGTCTCGTGTACGGTTCGCAGTCCTCATCGCTTGAAGCGGGATCTCGCGAAACCTGTTCGACGTCAATTGAAGGTTCGGAACGAACTGCGCTCCGATTGTGTTTTGCCAAGTGGAGCCATGCGCTAGACCTTGGAGGTCTAGGTCGTCCATACGGGGTGCGCAGTAGGTAGACATGATGAAATAAGAGGGAAGGGGCAACGCAAGATGCTCTTGCGTTGCCCCTGTCGGATTAGCGACCCACGAGCCCAGCGTCGCCCCAAAGGACGCCGAAGAACTCGACAGTGGCGGCAGCCAGGTAGGTTCCGAACGTGATGCGGAGAGTCTGTCCGTTCACGTTACGGAAGGGATCCCAGCCCACCGGCAGAGGTGCCATGGTGAGAGCGAAGACAGCGCTGGTCACAGCGTTGAAATCACCCGCGCCCACGGTCTGCTGGTTGGGTCCGATGTTCGCGGAGGAGAGAAGCGAAGGCACAACGACGAAATCATTGGAGCTATCGCGACCTTCCCAGAACAGGTACCGGGGAGTGTACTTGTCCGCGGTTGCCGAACCGATGTCAATGTCCTGAGTCGCGATGACAGCAGGACCCACCGGGGGGTTGAGCGGGAAGTTACCAAGCGTAAGAGTATTGAACGCAAGGATGTCCCCCGCGCAATCTTGCGGGTACTGGCAACTCGGATCGACCGGGTAGTGAGGAACCTGGAGGTTGTAGTTACTCACCGATTGGTTCCGAACGACCGCAGCGTTTCCACCGGGACCGCCCCGTCGAGCGCCCATGTGGCCATGGTCACCCATCACACGACCGGAACCGTAGTTCCCGCGGCGTGCGCCAGCCTTGGCGATGGGGTTAGCCCCATCACGCTGCATCTCGTCGCAAAGGCGACGAAGGCGGCTGTCGGAGTGGTACTCATCGGAGATGGCCATGACGTCGCGCATGTCGGGGCCCTTTCCGGGGCTGAAACGTGCGTTTGCCATTGCGTGTGCATAACCAGTGTTGTTTGGCATTTGATGTTTTCCTTTTGTGTGAAGTAAATGCCTTGAGGCGGGAGCACACCGCTCGATCCCGGTGCCAGATTGGCTTTGCTCGCCTGTTTGGTCCGGCGACGACGATCTAACTATCTGCCGCTAGTTAGACCACACATTGATGTTCGACGCAGCGCAACTCCCCATGGCAATCCCTGCTTTTGGTGCACGATTCGCCATGATGGGAGTGCTTCTTGGTGCGCTTGGTTTGGCGGTATTGATAACCGATCCAGAGCATCAAAGTGATGCTGGAAGCCGCGCCTAACCAAGGCAGCCATTTTTTTGCGTCATTGTCCAAGGTCTAAGCCTTGTTGGCCATGTCGATGCCGATGCCCTTACCCATGTCGTGCAGGGCCGGGACAAGAAGACCGATTCCGCCGCCGAGGAGGATCTCCCCACCGCGCTTCTTTTGGCCAACCATGTAGGCACCAGCGATGGTCCCAAGAGCACCGCCCACGAGACCGATGTCGACACCACCAGTGCCATCATCCTTCTTGAACAGCTTTCCATCAAAGATCTCGTTCGGAGCCTTGCCTTCGTTGATGCCGCGCTGGTTCATGTAACCAACCAGTCCACCGTAAAGGAACGCCGTTCCAGAGGCCATTCCAGCCTCCAGCATGTTCTTTCCGGTGTCCAGGGCAATAGCTTTTGCCTTGGCCGTCTTCTCGGCGTTGCTGATGTACGCCTTCTGAAGGGTTGCGATGTCGCTGGGAACTCGTTTCGTTGCCATGTCGTGTGTGTATCCTTGTGTGTTGTGTAATCACAGCGCGTGGGTCGCACGCAGCGCCAGGATACCGCGCTTTTTAGGGTGCCTGTAAACAGTTCTTGATTTCTAGATCGAGAACCTGTCAAGATGCTTCTCGATGCCCTCAAAACGATCCTCAAAAGATGTTATTGATGTTTTCTCCGAAGACTCCGTAGTCTCAGACGTACCTGCGCGGCTGCACTCGTTCGTCACGAAATGGCACGGAAGGATCGGTATGGTCCGGGCGCAGTACGCCCCCAAGGCACAAGAATCTTGGAAATTTGTGCCTCATTACTGGCGCATTGAGCGCGATGAAGACCAACCAAACATCGATGAAATCTGTTCCAAGTCCATCGAACTCGTTGAACAGCACGCCCTTCGTTCAGGCATGGAGGGCGACATGGAAGGGTTGCGCTACCGCATCGTCCTTTATGTGCGCACGGACACCGGCAAGGAACTCTTGAAAACGTGCGGCCTTCGCGTTGCGTACGGAGATGATGGGACCGCAGAGTTCAACGACGACGTAACCGAAGAAAAACAAAATGAGTCCGTGAACTTTTACCGGGAGTCTATGCAAGACGCTCGCGATCAGACACGACAAGCACAAGACTTTGCGGTGAAGCTGCAAAGTGAGTACGCCAAGTCAATCAAAGACATGGGCGAGGCGCATGTAAACCTCCTCGGTGAAATGCAGAACATGGGTGCACAAATCTCCAGCATCGCGCAGAGCATTGCAGCGGTGACCGGCGCATCCATGCAAGCCATCACCGATGCCTCCGAACTCTACAAAGCCAGCGAGCGGAAGAGTACCGAGATCCGCAAGATGGAGATCGAGTACGAGATGGCTCAACTCGACAACGAAGCGTCTGATAGAAAGTTCCAAGCCTCGATGGATCTTGTCAAACAAGCCGCTCCCTTGATTATGGGACAGCTTCTCAAAGTGCCCCCAGAGACCATGCAGGCCATGGTAGCCGGCGCTTCCGCCAAAGCGATGGGCATGGGAAATGGGGGAGGGGAAGAGGTAGAGACTCCGCAACTTGAAGCCTCAAGCGAGGAGTCGACACAGGTTGTGGCAGCGTGGGTTCCTCCTGAGAAACCCCCGTTCGACGCTAAGGGGAGAGGGTTCGAGGACTTTGACACTAGAGAGAAGGTTGCCTGTTTCATCTATCAACTCTCAGCCGAACAAGAAGTCCAAGTCCGAACGATCGTTGGGATGGACATCTACGACGAGATTCGTGGAGGAGCCTCGCGCGGAGTCATCGCTACAGAGAAGGCGCTTCGTCGGTTCAACAAATCTGTCCAAGCGCTTGAAGAGGCAGACCGAATGAAACGAGCTAACGAACTGGTCAACGTGCTCGGTCAACAAGTCGCGATGTTCTTCTTGGGGATCGCGCAGTCCGTGGCATGACACGCCTATCGCGCGAAGCCGCGTTCGCGGTCGTAGCCAACCCCTGACCAACACCTCTCAACAGGGTGTCAAAGAGAAAGCCCCTCCTGTCGTTGACAGGAGGGGCTTGGTTCAGTCAGGATCTAACCTTCGACGAAAAGAAATGACTGAATGCAACCTTCAAGACCCAAGCAAGGCTTTTTGACGGTCTGCAACCTCCGACACCATACATCGACTTTTTGACGAAATGCAACCCTCGATGGAAATCCCCTCAAACAACCCCTGGCTTCCTCAAGATCTTGTCAAAAAGCACGGCCGGTTTCTAGCCGCGGCGATGCCCTGGATACGGAGAGGGATTGCCGTTATCCCCGGCTGTCCTCGGGAAAAGGTGCCGTTGGTCAAGTTCTCCGCGTTCCACTACCTCGGAGCGCCTCCACCAGATAAGCAAACCATTTCACGGTGGGCTTCGCAGTGGCCAGATGCGAATCCTCTCATCCTCGTAGGTCAAGGAGGGCTGGTTGCAGTCGACGTAGATGACCCCAACGAGTTGGAGTGGTGTGTAAACAACTTTGGGACGTCTGGGTTGATTACCTACTCAGGGCGCGCACCCACCGCGGACGGGAAACGCGCATGCCACTTGTTCTACCGGAGTTCCGAGGTGGTTCATGGCACAAACGGGCTCGACGGGCGCAAGGTCGACGTCAAAGCCCACGGAGGCTACGTCGTAGGTCCCGGAGCAATCCACCCGACCACAGGGCGGGAGTACACCTCCTCGATCCCGTACATGGATCTCTTGGCTGACGGAGTCTTGGAAGATGTGCCGCGGTTTTCGCGCGACACATACTCAAAGATCTGGATGGGGTCTCGCACTCTTGAGCGCAAAGGCCGCGGCACATCTTCCAAGACTCCGCGCTCCGCCACCTCGATGTTCGAGGACGGGGAAGACCTGCCAGGAGACACGCCGGTCAAGGATGGCACCGGGAAAATGTGGACTCTGGGAACTGTTCCAGTGGGAGTGAAGTTCCACGCCCCAGGACGAGACGATGGGACACCCAGCGCGACCGTGTGGTCCCCACCCGACTCAGACAAGAGGTGGTGTTTCGACTGGTCGAGGTCTCTCAAATACTACGTCTCCGACGTTCAGTGCGCTTTTACCGCGGCAGATCTCCGTAAGAAACCTAATTCCTTACGGAGATCTGCCGCGGAAAACGCGCACTCTTGGGCTGAGGGTCTGCCCTTTGATCTGCCTGAAGAGGTGTCTCGCCTCCCCGCGACTTGCTTGGGTCATGAGGAAGCCGTCATGGACCTACTCGTGGGCGTGGGCACCTCGATGGGGGTGGACGTCCAGGTCGAGCGGTTGCCGGCAGGAGCGTACATCTCAGACGTCTCAGAGGTTGCACGGGAGGGCGAGTTGACGATCCTCGTGGCCCCGCACGGCGGCGGCAAGAGCGTATGGAGCGCAGCGACCCTCGCGGCTAGGCGCGACCGACGCAGTGTGGTGGTCGCCAACACCCGCGCGCTCGCGGTTAGCGCCGCCAAGACCTACCAGTCGGAGGTGTACCTCGACTCCAAAGGGTCGATCGATAGTCTTCATGTCTCCACGACCGCAAACTCGATCATGCGGATCACGGACACGCCTGAGAGCCCGGTCGAGACCCTGATTCTCGATGAGGCGGACCAGTGTTTCGATTTCATGCACTCGGATCGGGTCGACCAACCCATTGCAGTGTTTACACGGATGATGACGTGGTTGGGGACTGTCCCTTGCGCCATCGCTTGTTCTGCATCCATGTCGCCCGAACATGCGTTGATGATCTTGACGGGTGCTGCGCATCACGGGCGTAAACGGGTCCGGTTCATTGTCCAAGGGACAACGCACGGCTCGCTCAGCATCGACGAATGCGATTATGCGAAATGGAAAGTTGATTTCTTAGAGCACGTCAAGCGCAAGGCCAAGGGTGAGATCCAAGAACCCTTGGCCGTTGTCGTTACGGCGAAAAAGGACGCGAAGGTTCTTTCGGCACTCGTGAAGAAGATCAACCCTAACCTGAAGACGTGGTGGTGCTCGTCCGAGAACTCTCGGCTCGCAAAAACCCGCAGCGAACTCTCGGACCCGGATGACATCCTCGACAGCCACGACATCGTGATTGCCACGCCTGCCCTAGTGTCGGGTATTTCATTCACTCGCCCCGTTTACAAGGTGTGGTGTTGGGACAAGAACCGGAAAGTGGACTCTGACTCTGTGTGTCAGTTGGTTCGGCGGTTTCGCGTGGTCACAACATCGTCAGTTCAATGGGGTCGACCAAAGTGGGGTAAGGAGTCCATCCGTTATGATGACGACTACCTCAACACCACGGCGCTCGGCTTTGCGAAAGCGACTGAGTCACAAGTCACGACGAAGATCCCCGCCATCACATGGGACTCCGAATCGAACGCTACGATGTATCTGGACCCGTTGTTTGCATGGTCATGGAGAGTTGCAGAGCGTCGAAACCGTCGATCGTGGGCGAATCCCGTCCGCTGCCGCTACGACTCATTCAGAGCGTACGGGTGGATCATGGCGTCCCGACACGCGGCATCCGACGACAACACAAAACAGGCTAGTCGTGCGTTCAATGTCAAGTACGAGGAAGCAAAGGAGCAACGGTTCAACGACCACGTAGAAGCAGTTGTCAATGCGCGCCCCATTACTGAAGAGGAGGCGGACACACTACGCAAAGCGCCTGAGCACGAGCCGGGAGACCACGAAGCCTTGGAGCGGTATGACATCGAAAGGTTTTACGGCCGGGAGGCAGACGAGGGGGTTGTGTCTGATGACAAAGAGGGAAAACTCCGTAAGGCATGCCGCGACCTCTCCCGGGCCATGTTGTGCAGTGAGGGGGAGGAGCCGTGTGTCGCCTACGACGACTACCGCTCCTCCAAAGGCCGTCACAAAGCCCACTACCGCCATCGGTTGATCAAGGCACAAGCCGCGGCGAGTTTGCTCAGCTACGTGTTCCAGTCCAAGGCTTGGTCAGACCCGACAGTGGGGGAGTTTCTCATCTTGGCCCCGGATATTCGGGAGAGGTTCCGCAAGATCGTGGAGCCTCACTTGACCTACTACAAAGAAGTGCTGGGGATTCATTTCAAGCCGCACGCGGAAGAGGATCGTTCGGTCCAAACCTTCAACGCTTTTTGTCGCCGCTTGGGATTCAAGATCTCTTCGAGCAAGGTCAAAGACGAGCGCGTTTACAAGTACGAGTTTGAGACCGTAAAACAGTATTGCGTCACGGAGTTGGATCGAGTAAGATCCTCTTACGCCACGTATAAGGCGGAAGAGAACTGGACGAAGTGGCTCGACAAAACGCAGTCGATCCTTCGCCAGCATCAACCCAATGTCTGATCTAGTTCCAATCAGCGCATCGCAGATCAAGAAGTACCAACGCTGTCCTCGACAGTGGGGGTACCGCTATATCGAAGATCGCCCGGAGCCTTCGTCTAAAAGCGCTCAACTTGGGACTGAGATCCACGAGATGTTGGAGGGGTATTTTCGCTGGGACATTTCGCAGATCCCTGACACCAGGGTGGGGAAGATCGCCAAAAGCGGGCTCCACCTTCTTCCCCAAAGAATGACCGGAGATCCTGCGTACCCAGTCCGGGACATTGTGGTCGAGCACCCTTTCACTTTCGAGATCGAGGGCGCAAAAGCCCGCGGGTACATCGATATGACAGTGAAGGGCTCTCCCCTTGTCATCGACCACAAGACCTCTTCCAACCCCCGAAGGTACGGGCTCACGGACGAGACGTTGGCCAGCGACGTACAGGCGGTGTTGTACGCCTATGCCAAGTTGCACGACACCGCGATAGCTTCCGACTCCGACAGCGTTCGTCTTGAGTGGGTCTACTACACCACCAGTCGATTCAGCCCCGCCTACAAGGTGTGCGCCACTCTCGACAAGAACACAATCGAGTCGAAAATAGCAGACCTCCGGCCTGTGATTCGGGAGATGGTCCATGCTCGAAAGACACATAAGCATGCCCTGCCCCTAGCAGGAAACCCAGAAGCCTGCGGAGACTTTGGAGGGTGCCCCCACGCCTCCGTTTGCGATATCGGCAAAAACCCAGATCGTCAGTTGGCGATCTTGTGGGGGGAAGCAAGTAAAAGAACAGGAAACAAGAACATGGGACTCAAGGAACTAGCAGCACAGCGCCGGCTCGGCACAACACCTACACCTCAACCCTCGCCTCTCGCTCGCGACTTGAACCCTCCCGAGCAACCGAAGAGTGTAGACGAGGAGATCGCTCAGAGCGAAAAGACGTACCAGAAGATGTCGAACGCCCAGCCTCCTTTACCGATCGACAGCGCCCCCGAAGAGAAGAAGCCCGCGAAGAAGAAAAGGGCTACGAAAAAGGCTGCCAAAACATCTTCCGACCTTTACGACTTTTTGCTCAACGATTTCTGGTGCCGCATGGCTGCGGCTCACGGCTCTATGGAGGCAGACAGGGCGCTGACCCAACTGAAGGCACGGTTCGGTGAGTAGTGCCCTATCAGCCCATGACAAGCGCCAAGCTGCGCGCCCGGATTATCGAGCGACAGCGCCTTCAAGAAGAGGCTCGTTTAGAGCGCATGGAGGAATGGCGGAACGCATGTGATAGCAGCGTCATTGTCATGGAAAAC
>Ga0114925_10001449_pt1 | contig 11696 bp, 9 predicted proteins | sample SumtaG_2_FD_87287 | JGI IMG/M metagenome (GOLD analysis project Ga0114925, IMG submission 87287) | Deep subsurface microbial communities from Indian Ocean to uncover new lineages of life (NeLLi) - Sumatra_00607 metaG | ecosystem: Environmental > Aquatic > Marine > Oceanic > Sediment | place...
ACTACATTTCCGTGACCTGGAAGCGGATCAGGCCTTTGTTGAAATCCTACGTGCACGACTCAAGCCGGAGATCCCGGTAGAGGAGTTCTCTTTCCATATCAACGATCCAAACTTCGTAACAGAGACTGTATCTTTCTTTGAGGCTCTATTGAGGAGGGCTGAGACTGAGAGAGAAAGTATCTAAGATCTCGTATCGTAATTTTACCCACCAACGCTATCAGGTCCATACTCTACACTTTTCTTCGAATTCATAAGATCATGCCAATCCGGATAGAGATAGCGACCAATGTTCATATCGTCAGGATGGACGTATCTGGCTCCTGGCAAAAGGGTAACCGTTCTTAGATCCAGACCTTTTTCCTTGGCCTTGCGGCTTACGATATATTCCAGATATGATGGGTCTTCGTGGCAGTTGCCCCAATTATCATGGTGCATTGGCATGACCACCCTGACGTTGAGTGCTTCGGCCACGCGCCAAAGATCCCAAGGGGAGGATTTATCTGTATAGCCTGGCGCATTGTTACCCATGTTCATAGTGAACCAATCGACATCGTAGTTCTCACCGACCATACGATATCCGTTATGATACAATGTGTCCCCTAGGAAGGCCATAGCCCCTCCCTCGGTATTGAAAATATAGCTTACTGCTACCTCCTCGAAAGGGGCCGGAGTTTCAAATCCGGTCTTAGTGGCAATGACGTCAAAGTTGGGTGCAAAATCTATCTTCATATCTTCGAACTGAACACTCTCGCCAATTTTTGTAACGATGATTCGGTCCTCCGGAACGGCCATGTCTCTCATCATCCGCCGGGCTGACTCTGGCGGGGCAATGAATTTGCAATTGGTGGTCTGCAGAGTTGCACTGATCGTATAAAAATCCAAGTGGTCTTGATGGTGGTGCGTAATGCACACCGCATCCACTCGTTTGAACTTCCAGGGATCTATTACATGGGGGTTAATCCGAATCCACCAAAGTTTATCTGCTCCGCTGGTCCGGCAGACACCGCAATAAGAGTAATCCGTGAACATGCTCGAGCCAGCATAGAGGTCCACCAGGAAAACTGCCCCTGCCTGGGATTTCAAGGCAAACGACGGCCCCCCGAAATACCATATCGCCCCAGTGCCTGGTTTGACTTCAAAGTGTTCGATCTCATAATTGAGATATGAGCCCCACTCAGGGAAGACTTCCTGGAGCCAGATCTCGCGGGTAATCTCGCGAGGTAGACCCATGGTAGAACCGTCCATGATGCCTTTTTCATCATATTTCACAACACTATCATTATCCATGATTTTCCCCTCCTTTTTTACGTTAGTTTTGCCCTCATTATTGGTTTTAGAGACCCAGGCTTAATCAATTAAGTGTTCTGCTTCGAGGCGCTTTTTTTGATCTCTTACTCTTCTAAGTAGGCCCCTCTCATGGCTGAGGTAGCATGATTCGAGTAACGTCTAAGGACTCCTGTGGGGTGATGGAGAACAGGGGCCTTCCATTTCTTTTTCCGCTCATCCAGTAATGTGTTTACATCATCAGGATCTATTTTCTTTTCTTTTTGACCAACGATTGAGAGAATTCTTTTGGGGATGTCGATTAAAATCATATCCCCATCTTCTATAAGGGCAATTGGTCCTCCCTGAGCAGCTTCAGGTGACACATGACCAATGCATGGCCCTCGGGTAGCTCCAGAAAAACGCCCATCAGTCACTATGGCTGTATTTTGAAGTGCGGGATTGGTAACCAAGGCCTCAGTCGTTGCCAATATCTCTGGCATTCCGCTCCCGCGCGGTCCTTCGTACCGAAGTACAATTACTGAGCCAGGTTCAATATTTCCTTTAAGAATTGCATCCAGGGCTTCTTCCTCTCTATTGAAAACCTTTGCTGGCCCTACATGTGTCAACATATCGGGCTCCACTGCTGAAAATTTAATGACTGCTCCTTCAGGAGCAATATTACCCTTTAAAACAGCTATGGACCCATAACTTTTGCTATTCGCAAGTGTGCGAATGACATCTTCTCTCTTTAAATGATAATTAGTCAAATATCCCTCTCCCCGCCTAAAGAAACCTTCCTTTTCCAATTCCTCCAGATTTTCTCCAAGGCTCTTTCCAGTTACTGTCATTACGGTAAGATCCAGCATATCCCGAAGCTCTATTTGTACCCGGGGAATACCTCCAGCATACCAAACTAACTCACTTAAAAATTTTCCCGATGGCTGAATATCCACAAGATAGGGTGTTTCCCTATTAACATGGTCAAATAGCTCTTCGTTGATAACAATTCCCAATTCATGAGCAATGGCAGGCAAATGGATCAGGGCATTAGTAGAGCCTGATATGGCTGCATGTACCTTAACCGCATTTTCGAACGCCTCTTTAGTCAGGATATCAGAAGGCTTGATACCCTTTTTTGAAAGTTCCATTATTTGCCGACCTGCCCGACGAGCAAGCCTCTGGATATCGAATAGACTCGCTGGAGTTAAAGCTGCCCCTGGCAAAGCCATACCCAATGCTTCAGACATGCATTGTACGGTACTGGCTGTCCCCATGAACTGACAGGCCCCATAACTTGGACATCCTGAAAGCTTATAATCTCGGATTTCTGTGGAGACATCTTCACCTTGCCTCATTTTTGTTGCAGTTTCACCTACAAGCACACTATGCGACATATTGGGCCCAATACGATTACTGCCTCCAGGAATATGAAGCGCGGGGATATTCAAACGCGATACAGCCATTAGATGAGCAGGAATTGATTTGTCACAAGATGAAATGACCACAATACCATCCCATAGGATAACGCGACCATGTACCTCAACCAAATCACAAAGAACCTCCCTTGAAGGAAGAATGTAATTCATCCCATCGTGCAGCATTGCCCATCCGTCACATATATCCGTTCCATGAAAATTAGCAGGCCTTCCCCCTTCTTGGAAAACACCTATAGAGGCCTCTTCTGCCAATCTATTTAGGTGGATACTTCCCGGGTGACTACTTCCATAAACATCTTCAATTAAAATTTGTGGATTCTTCAGATCCCTTTCATCCCAACCGGTTCCACAGGAAAGAGCATCGATCTGAATCCAGTCCTCTCTAACTTTTTTACTCTTTTGTTGTGTCTCCTTTAACATAAAGCGACTCCTACTGAAGATAAAAGTGATTTTTCCAACATAAATAGGCTCTTAAATATTTTTTCCCTTATAGGGTCTTTTATAGATATATTCTTATTGCAGATCACCATTTTTTTATCCAGGACGAACTTCTGTTTTGGACATAAACTCCAACACCTTAACCATGGAGGAATGGTCCCAATCAAGTCCACCCTGGGCGGCAATAGCGTTCCATAAATGGGAAACTAAAGAGGTTCCCGGCAAATACATACCTAACTCTTTAGCTACAGACATTGCGATCTCTGTATCCTTTTTATGTAATCTCACCTTACCACCAGGTTCAAAATTACGCTCCAGCATCCTCTGGCCATGTAGCTCCAAAACACGACTATGAGCAAACCCTCCAAGTAGAGCATTTCTCACCTTTCCTGGGTCAACACCTGACTTCTTGGCAAAAATTAAGGCCTCGGCCACCGCTTCTATAGTCAGGCCTACTATAATCTGATTAGAGGCCTTGGCTACCTGCCCAGCTCCGTGATCACCAACGTAATTAACATTTTTGCCCAATTTTTGCAGAACCGGCAGAATTTCCTCAAATATTTCTTGCTTTCCGCCTACCATAATTGATAGCGTTCCCTCGATTGCCCCGAGCTCTCCGCCACTTACCGGAGCATCGAGCATTTCCATCCCTTTTATCTCTAGTTTTTTAGCAATCCTCCTGGCAGTATTGGGAGAAATAGTACTCATATCAATCAGAGTCGCTCCTTTACTCATGCCTTGAAGTGCGCCATTCTTTCCTGTAGCCACTTGCTCTACTATATAGTCATCTGGTAACATAGTAATAATGGTATCGACTGTCTCTGACGCTTCTTTAGGGGAGAGGGCCTTCTCAGCTCCCTTTGCCACTAACTCCTTAGCAGCTTCACGATTTACATCATACACAACTAACTGATACCCTGCATCTATCAGATTTGTAGCCATGGGCTTGCCCATAATACCAAGACCTATAAAACCAACTTTCTTAATCATTTAACCTTGCCTCCTGAATTAATTAAAAACGTGTCATTTAGGCATTCTATTTTATATTTTAAGAAAATTTTTATGCTACATAACATAATTTGTCAAGGAAGAGGTCTTACTTTTATCTATTTCTTGCTTGACAAAAAGTTCTTTTTATGCATATAAATCATACACAGATGAGCATAAAATGCACAAAAGTGCAATTCGACAGCAACTTCTTCACAAAGTAAATTCAATAAAGACAGCCTTACTATCATAACCTATTAATGAGGTCGAGATAAGGGTCTTGGAGGGAAGGGTTCAGATTGGCGTCAGCCCGGATTCTTCGGAGAGCAATCCATGGGATGGCTTATTCGAGATGCTGATGCTCTTATTGTGCACCCTCCTGTGGAATTTGATGGCAAGATAGTAGGACTGATTGGCTTTGGGAGGACAGCCCGTACATGATCTTTTAAGAAATCAAAGAGTAATTGACAATGAAAAACAATGAAGTTGAAAAAATTTTAAGAAAGGATCTCACCCATTATTCTATTCTCTCATATGATAGAGGTCTTATTTCTGCTAAAGGGGGAAATATAAGTGCGAGGATACCCCATACAGATTATATTCTGATCACCCCTAGTGGCATATCTTTAAAGGATATTACCTTTGATATAATAATAAAAGTTGATTTAGACGGAAACATTGTCGATTCCAAGAATAGTCTGAGATCTTCAAAAGAGACTCCATTTCACATAAGTATCTATAAGAATCGACCAGAGATAAATGCCGTATTCCATCTTCACCCTCCTTTTTCTACAGGGTTGTCAGTAAAGGGCCTATCCTTACCTATGGTTACGGCACCAGCTATAGTTAATCTCAAAGAAGTCCCTTTAATAGACTTTGCCCTGATGGGGACCGCTGAGCTCCATAATATGGTTGATGCCGGGGTAAAAAAACATAAGGATGCCAGGGCCTTTCTTTTAAAACAGCACGGTATAATAGCAATGGGTGTTGATATACCCACTGCCTTTTACATCGCTGACCTTGTTGAAGACTGTGCAAAGGTTGCGTTTATATCTTTTATGATCAAATAAAGAGCGTAGATTGAATCTGCCTGCCGCAAACGGACGGGGTATTAAGAAATCTAAAAAAATGTTTTAGCTTGTATACTCAACCTCCAATTCAAGACCAGCCATCATAACATTGAGCAGATTGTCCCAGCTTTGGAAATAGAAATAACGGGTTAGTGGCCGTATATCGTCAAAAAATGTTATTGACTGGAGAGTTCCTTACGGATCGTTTGATTTTTTTAATCCATAATCTTAAAGGTATTTACCCTGTCAACAACATAGTAAGGTACCGTAAATACATCGGATTGTTGCTCTGCAGAAAGCAAAGTTCTAATGTGAACAAAATTATTCCTAAGATTTTTCGACATCTCAGAATTTCACTCAGGATTTCGTGCTTGACAAAAAGTTCTTTTTATGCATATAAATCATACACAGATGAGCATAAACTGCACAAACGAGCAATTTAAAAGTCACTTCCATATAAAGGGAATTCAATAAAAGTCTTATTACCAAAACCCATAGACGCCTTCTTGTAACATCAACTGGCAGGAGGATAGGTAATAATCCGACCACTGTAAAAATAAACATAATAAAGTTTTGTTTGCGAGAGATGATATAAACAAAGGAGGTTTATAAAAATGACTGATATGTGGACATATGCAATGGAAAAGATGGCGTACCCTGACGTCCAAGAAATTCTCAAAACGACGGATGTCGTACTCATTCCCATTGGAAGTCAAGAAAAACATGGTCCTCATATCCCTCTGGCCTGTGATGCGATTGCGACGATTGAGACTACCCAGAGGGCGGCTGTGAAGGCGAAAGTTCCCTATACGCCCATGATCCCCGTGGGTTATTCACCTCACCACATGGGGACGGTGAATGATGGCATAGGGACGTTGACCTTTACCGGTGAGACGCTCAGGCGCATTGTGTACGAGATTGGAAGGTCTTTAATTTTTCATGGATTCAATAAGTTGATATATACCAGCCAGCATGCATCCAATACAAAAGTGGTTGACGAAACGCTTCGTCGTCTCCGATATGAGACAGGATGTTTCTGCGCGTGGTATATGACGCCTACGGAGCGGAGGACCCAGGTTATAAATGACCTTTTGGAAGAGAAGATTGCATGGCATTCCGGGGAGATGGAGACTGCGCAGTGTATGGCCTATGACGAATCTTGCGTGCATATGGAAAGGGCACAGAAACATAAGGCCCATGCTCCAGAATGGTTGGGGCCCGAGTTTGCGAAGACTGACGGGGTACCTACCGTGATTTTTCAGGGAACAGAGAACATTTTCATCCCCATGGAACATCATGAATACGTGGAGAATGCCACCATTGGTGATCCATTCCTTGCCTCCAAGGAGAAAGGTGAGAAGATATTCGAGAGGGCCTCGGACAATCTTGCAGCATTTGTGGAAGAGGTAAAGAAAATCAAGGTTGAGATCAAGGATCGAAATTACGACTTCAGGGCGTGTTGATAGGTAAACAAAGGCCTTGGGCTCGGATAGTGCAAATCCTATTCCTAATCAATAGACCTATTGAGTGAAGGGAAAGTCATATGAGGCTTAAAGATAAGGTTGCTATTATTACCGGTGCGTCTGGGGGATTAGGTATAAACTTCTGTAAAGCTTTTTTAAAAGAAGGGGCAAAGATAGGTATTTCTGATATCTCACAAGAATTGGTTGGTGAAGCTGTGAAGGAATTGACTCCTCTAGGTCCAGTAGTGGGAGTGGTAGCCGATGTATGTCAACAGCATACCGTTGAGGACATGGTATCAAGGGTTGTGGAAAAATTTGGAAGTCTGGACATCTTGGTTAATAGTGCTGGTGGAGCCCTTTATACTCCATATAAGTGTGAGGAGATTGATGAGGTATCCTGGGATAAGGTAGTTGATGTCAACCTTAAAGGCACCTTTCTGTGTTGCCAGGTAGCAATTCAACAGTTTAGAAGGCAGGGTAGTGGTGGCAAAATCGTAAATATATCTGCCTTGGCGGGCCGATGGCTGGGCTCATTGGCCGGTTGTCATTACACAGCTGCAAAGGCAGGGGTGATTGGTCTTACAAGACATCTCGCCTATGAACTGGGGCCTGAAGGCATCTTTGTGAACTCTGTTGCACCGACAATTACTTTGGCCAGCCAGCGCACCAAAGATCTGTGGAATTCCAGATCAGAGGAATATAAACAAGAGGTTCTTTCAAAGATCCCCTTGAGGCGCTTGAGCACACCTGAAGAGGTGGCTGCCGCTGTGATCTTTCTTTGCACCGATGAAGCAAGTTACATGACAGGGGTCACCTTAGATGTTAATGGGGGGAGATTTTTCAGTTAGTATATGAACTTTCTTTTTCGTCCATTGATACGTAAATACAATTGGTTCAATTGAGTATTTTTAAATTAAAGAGAGGTTAGGTAAAAGTGATTTTTCAAAATACTATGAAGAGGGCTTTAAAAGAAGGAAAAGTTGTTTTTGGGCCGATGGTTTCCGAAATCAGGACCCCAGGTATTGCTGTTTTATTTGCTCAGGCAGGTTTTGACTTTTTCTTTATCGATATGGAGCATTCCTGCTTCACCACTGAGACAGTTAGCGACATGATTGTCGCAGCGCGAGCTGTAGGCATCCCAACAATTGTAAGGCCACCAAGCCGAACATCATATGAGCACCTTTCCAGACCTCTTGATTCTGGTGCTGCGGGACTTTTAGTGCCACAGATTCAGACCAAAGAAGATGTGGAAAATACTGTTAAGTGGTGTCGATACTATCCTATGGGTGAGCGTGGAATGGCTTTGTCTCGACAACATACCTTTTTCGAAAGTGGTAAAACAGTCGAATCAATGGATCAATTAAACGAAGAAGTTCTCATTGCCATTCAAATAGAACATCGAGATGCTATTGAAAGTCTTCCTGAACTTTTATCTGTTCCAGGAATAGATGTAGCCTATGTGGGGCCAGCCGATCTGTCAACGTCCTTGGGAAAACCCGGCCAGACAAATAATCCCGATGTCAATAAGGCTATCCACAGAGTTATTGAAGTATCAGAGGAAAAGGGTATTATTCCAGGAATCCATACCAGTTCTTTGGAAAATGCAAAATATTGGATTGATGAAGGAATGAAGATGGTTGGCTTCTGCACTGATATCAAGCTTATTTTAGAGATATGCAAGAATTCGGTTAAGGAACTTCGCTCTTATATTTAAGACAATGAATCAAAGCCTGAATAACTATTTAATTTAAGTTGCTGAGAGAGAAATTCTAATGAGAGAAATTAGTGAAAGAGATATTCTGAAAATTTGTTATCTTTATTATAAAGATGAGAAGACGCAGGAGGAGATTTCTTCTATCTTGGGTGTTACTCGTTTCAAGATAAGTCGTATTCTAAAGAAAGCCAGGAAAAATGGGCATGTTTCTATCACAATAAACAATCCAATGGGCGACCTAACCGAGACAGAGGTAAAACTAGAAAAGAATTTTGGCCTCAAAGAGTCTGTTGTAATAAGGATTAATGAATTTAGCGGGAAGTCCGCATTGGAACAGATAGGAGAGGCAGGAGCTCAGTATCTGAATCGAATTATTCACCAGCACAGGGTAATAGGCATAGCCTGGGGTAAAACTCTCAGACAGGTGGTTAACCATGTTAAGGAAATTGAAGCTAAAGATATGACGGTAGCACAGATAAGCGGCGGCATGGGAACCATCGAGGGAACTGATGCGAACATGCTAACCATGATGCTGAGCCAGAAGTTGGGAGGGAAAGCATTTTTATTACAGGCCCCTGCGGTTGTGAGAGATCGTCAAACCAGGGATACACTCTTAAAAGAGAAGAAAATCATTGAAACCCTTGGTATTGCAAGGACAGTTGACCTTGCATTACTGGGAATCGGTCTCATTAACAGGAAAGGGTTACTTTGGAAAGCAGAGTTATTGGAGGCGAGTGATTATAATATCTTAAAGGAAGCTGGAGCAGTGGGTGCACTATGTGGGCGGTGTTACGATATCGATGGAAAAGCATCCCTAACGGATTGGAATAATAGGGTTATAGGGTTAACTCTTGACGAACTAAAAAAAATTAGGCATAAAGTTGGGATTGCTATTGGCAAAGAAAAAGTCGATGGCATTCTTGGTGCATTAAGAGGAAAACTTTTGAATGTTTTAATTACAGATGAAAGTACTGCAAAAAATTTGTTGAGGAAATTGTAAGAAACGGTTTGATGGAATAAGGTCTAAAAAAATAAAAGAGGTTCAAAAAAATTTTTTCTCTTGATTCGTTTATACTTTCTATTATATGAAAAATCAATGTTATTTCTGCATCTCCTTATTAAGGAGCATAACAATTTTAAGAAGAAAGGAGGGATATAACTTTTATTAATTAATGTTAGTACGTAGTCTCGTTTTTACATGGTTAGTTTCGTTAATCGAACAAACAATTTTAAAAGGGGGATTATGATGAAAAAGCTTTGCACGGTTTTAATGATTTTTGTGGTCTTTTTTATGTTTTCCGCGAACCTTGCTCTGGCCAAAGAGAAGCAGCCCAAGGTATTCAAATTGGGCTTCATTTCAGGGCTTAGTGGCGCGATGGCGCATGCAGCACAAACGCAGAGAGACTGTGTTGCGCTGCTGGTTGAACAGATCAACAAAAAGGGCGGTCTGAACATGCCCTGGGGCAAGATCCCGGTCGAACTCCTTGTCAAGGATGACGAGTTGAAACTGGACGTGGGGGTTCGGCGTTTCAGGGAACTTGTAGAAGCGGGTTGCCAGGGAATAACCGGTAGCATCTATAATCCCATGGCAGCGGCCCTGAATGAAGAGTGTAAGATTACGGGAACGCCTTACATGCCTGGCTGCGTTCCGGCGCTTGATTCCTTCAGAAAAGGCAATCCGGCTGTGGCGACCTACTCGGTGGCCTTTACCCCCTGGAGCATCGGCTGGCTCATGGCGGACGCCCTGATCAAAGGGATGGGAAAGAAGACGATTTTTTGGGTGGGCAGACCCGATTCCTGGGGGCATACCATGCTTGACGGACTGAAGGATGGTTGCAAGGAATTCGGAGGAAAGATCGTCGGTGCTGAGCAGCTCCCCAAAGGAGCCCCGGACTGGTCGGCGGTCATCAATAAGGCACTGGCGAAAAAACCGGACGTCTTTGCCGTTAATCATTTCGGCGGGGATGCTATCGCCGCTATGAAACAGGCCTATGATATGGGCCTCCACAAACACAGTCTGCTTTTCAACTGCTGGACAGTCTATGAGGTAGCCATGGGTATTCCGGAAGCTGCCGCTGCAGAATTCATGGCCCTGATATTCTATTATTATGACATGTCTGCTTTCGATATGGGGCTGCACAAGAGAGGCGAGGCACTAAGAAAGGACCATATCAAGAAATATGGGTACCCACCAGATGCTTACGCGGTTCTCGGTTACACTGCCGCCAGCGTACTCCTCCAGGCCTTTGAAAAGGCGGGTAGTGTTGATTACAAGAAGGTCGGCAAAGTGCTCGGCTCGGCTACATTCGACACAGTAAAGGGTCCTGCCAAGTTCAGGATCGATCACCAGTTGACCGGTAAATACCTGGCCTTCTTAGTCAAGGGCAAAAAAGCGAGTGAGAAGAAAGACAAGTATGATGTTTTCAAGGTTCTGGGGGCTTACGGCGGTGATAAGGCCCTTCCTCCGCTGGAAAGATTGGGGTATTAATCTTTTAACAGGGCAAATTTGTCGGCATCATTCCGGATATTTCAACCACCGGGATGATGCCCGTCTTGGTCGCAGCCCTTTAATTCAAAGAGGCTAAAGATGGAAAACCAGCCAATGCTGATGACCAAAGGAGTCACCAAGAGGTTCGGGGACTTCACGGCCATAAATCAGATCGATCTTGAGGTGGAAAGCAACCAGACGCTCGGCATCATCGGGCCCAATGGGTCGGGGAAAACGACATTTGTAAACGTAATTACCGGGCTCTATCCGCCTGATGAGGGTAGGGTTTTTTCCGAAGGAAAAGACATTACAGATTTGTCTCCAGCCAGAAGGGTGAAGCTAGGGATCGTGAGAACGTTTCAACTGGTTCATGTTTTCGATAACTTAAGTGTCTTCGAAAACTTGGGCCTTTCCTATTTCAGGCAAAGGGAGAATAAACCGCTGTCTTTCCGCATGTTTTACAGGACTTTAAGGGAACCTTCCATAGCTCAAAAGGTTCAAGAATCACTGGAGATGCTCGAACTGGATTATCTCCGGGATGAGATGGTTGCAAACCTGCCATTGGGTAGCAAGAAAAGACTTGAAGTCGCCATGGCATTTGTCTCGGATCCCAGAATCGTGATTTTTGATGAACCTTTTTCCGGCCTGGGGGACCAGGAAATTGATGAAGTCATTGAAGTGTTGAAGAAGTACACCCACGATAAGACGGTCCTGATCATAGAGCACAAGGTATCCAAGCTTGAAGAATTCGTGGATAGGCTTGCGGTGATGCATGAGGGTGAGATCATCTGTTGCGGGGAGTGTGAGGAGACACTCAACGACCCTGAAGTCAGA
>Ga0114925_10001451_pt1 | contig 11694 bp, 4 predicted proteins | sample SumtaG_2_FD_87287 | JGI IMG/M metagenome (GOLD analysis project Ga0114925, IMG submission 87287) | Deep subsurface microbial communities from Indian Ocean to uncover new lineages of life (NeLLi) - Sumatra_00607 metaG | ecosystem: Environmental > Aquatic > Marine > Oceanic > Sediment | place...
GTAGGGAATAGTAGTACCGTCTTAGAAGTTTCGGGCAATAAGGTTACATTCTCAGAAGATATATTCTTACACATTGGAGAGAACTTCTCTATTCAATACAATTTCAAGACTAAAGGTGGTTTAATTGAATCAAAGCATATCTTATATGAAGTGCGACCATGGTACATGAAATTCTACAATGAATATTACCCATTATCTGGAGGTTCAATTATCGCTCCGCTTTACTATAACTTGAGTTCTAATTATAAATATCAACTGGCTCTTAATTATAGATTGCAAGAAAAGGGTATTCTTACATTTAATTTTACAGTACCTGCCGGTCCACCAAGTTCAGTATCACAAGATATCGGAGATAATATTCCTTTGTTGGAGGGTATTGAGCCTGTTGCTTTTGCTTATTATTTTGACGAACAGAGTAGACAAGTTTGGATTTGCGATGAAGATTTAACTTACTCAAATGGCGAAATTACAGTCAGTAGTTTAAGTAAATATGGATTACTGGAAGGAGATATGATTTATGTATATTTAGCTCCCGACATTCAAAATAAATACAAACGATTCCACGATTTTGATATTAACTTAAGAAAAAATAAGATTGTGCTTACAAATTGGGAGGTATTACCCGAATCTAAGGATCACCTTATTGCTAACTTTGATTCTCCTCACCTCATTCATAATGTAAAGAAGAAAGAAGATTGGGCTGATGGAAAAGTAAATGAAATTTTTGCAATATTAGGCAATTCAGATACTCTAAAATATAAGCTTTCGAGTGAATTTGACTTTTCAAATGGATGGTCTGAATATAATACACTTATGATAAAAATTGGCTTTTTAAATCCAGAAGTAGTTGAATATATTGATGTTAAATTCTATTGCGAAATTTCTGGACAAAATCAACTTATTGGAACCATTAAGATAAAACCAGAAGATATTATTGATGGTTCTGCCTATATAGAACTTCCCGATACACAAAATTTCACCTACTTTAAGAAAACTAATGAGGCTTATATCATATTTGATCCTGTATTTTGTGGACATGAAGATTTCTTAGGTTATTATTATGAGGAAGGTCTACCATTTATACAGACCGTTGAGTGGGATTCTGAACTTATAGAGGATGGGAGACTTGTTGTTGATTTAGAGAGAGAAATCTTTTCCAACGAGGAAGAGGTCATAATTCTTTCTGGATTATATAAATATATAACTTCCATTACTGATGTAGGCACTAAAACAGTTGATACCGCAGACGGTTATGAAATAGATGTAAACACGATTTCTATCAATGAATCATACACCGATCAAAATGCTAACGCTATGGTAATAAAGGACGGAAATATTATATATCTCAAATATAACGCCACTTTAAAGGAGGAAGTTGGAATAACAATCGGGGATATGGTACTTCAAAAAGCCCCTTATATCGACAATTATAGACAAGGCGAAGAAGGCGAATCTGATAATGTTCCCGTTGCTGAAATTAGCTTGATCGGAATAAACAATGATGGAAATGATTATACCTTAGAGAAAGATATTTTCGACAAAAGACCAAAGTTAGTTGCGTGGGAGACCGCATTACAAATAACACCTTTCGATTCTCAATTCTTTGATCAATATAAACAAGCCGTATTTAACATAAGTTTTGATGATATTTATTCGGACTTTATAGTGAATGGCACTAATGCTAATTATTCTTATATTTCTGATATTATGATTACCTGCAATGACCCAAGCTATGAATTAATCGTTGATTCATTCTTTATATTTGAATTTGACGAAAATAGTACCCTATCTGGTTCAGATATCTTTGATGTATTCGAAAATGCTTATACAGAATCATTTTATTTTGGGAATTTAAGCGATTACTCGGGTATTTATGATACGCATATTATATTAAATACTACAGGTAAATTACCCCTTTATTATAACAATGCTAGTATAAATGAAACATTTTATTTCACAGCATTTGATATGAATGGAAATTACTTCTATTTTGACAGTCAACTAATAGGAGAAAGTATTGGTAATAATCAATATAATATTACATGGAATCCAGATTATAGTGAAAAATGTTATTGGAAGCTCCAATATGAGTCATCTCAAGATAAAATTGAAGATCTAATTAACAATTATAATCCTTTCATTACATCTTTTAATTATTTATATATCTCATGGGCAGGCAACGATTCATGGAAAGCATGGCATACAATTGAACAAACCAATATTGACCCCGATACCTTAGAGGTTGCGTTTGATTATTATAATAGCTCCACTGAAGAATATGGGACCACTTACTATAACCAAACACTAGGTGATTTCGAGGTTAGACAATTAGGCGTTGAATATATTTATCCTTATGATGCTGATGTCCAGACCAAGAGTTTTAAACTATCCCAGAATTATAGCGGAGCTGTTGATTTAGATATCTTTTCAATTGAAGGGTTTTATTTCAACGAGAGTAAAGAATCTTTTAACATCCAGCAAGCTTCGATTTCGGAAAATGGCACGCATATTGAATTAACTTCCCCTATAAGTTATCTTTCTGATTTCGAAATGATACTAGTTATATTAAACTTTAGCAGCGGAGTATATTCTGATTATACCCAATTTAGAATGCTTGAAGAATCGAATTTATGGACCGCTAATGACAGCCTATTCGTTTCATACGATTATTTCGACCTTGATTACTTTATTCTATTTGAAGAAAACGTTGTAGGTTCAGAAGATTCCTCATTTGAATACTTTGATTATATTAGAAATGATGTCTTTGCCTCTTTTACAGATGAAGAATACACTCTTTATAATCCTGTCCAAATTAATGATTTCCAAGGCTTAACCAAAGTAGAAGATATTAAACACGTACTTGAGGTTTTAGATGCTGATCTTAGCGGAGATTATGAAATTGCATTAGAGAAGATTGATTACTCTGGAGATGGTGTATACAACGCATTTAAATATGGATATCAGAACCCTTCAGGAGAGATCTCATATCATACAATCGTACAAAAAGGTACTTCTATACAGAATACTGTAAAAAAGGATAAAAATCATGTAAAAACCGAATGGTTTCAATTAAAGACCTTTGATCCACGTGATATAGCACGACAGACAAGAGATTTCGCAAAAAAGGATATAAAGACTTACACTACTGTAAAGACGCGTATTAAATCAAGTGTCGATACAATTTTAAAAGATTATGACCTTGACGGGGTATATGACAAAGAAATTACTTTCGAATCCCGATTTATAATTAACGAGATAAAAATTCATACTGAAGAAAAGATACATATTTGGTATTATGAAAAAAATGTCATAGTTGATTTAGCTAAAGCTTTGGTAACTTCCATGTCTTCAAGTCCACTTGTAAAGGGTCGTCTTTATGAGGAAATAAATACTAAGTTTATAGAATCTGACTTTTCACTTTCAATATTATTCAGAGAATTCGAAAACGGCGAGCCCGTTAGTACTCGAATGTATGAAGATAATTTCCCTAACGAGTTATCAGATAAATATGATCTTGCCAATTATTATAGGGAAGTAGTCAATGATGGCGGTGATGAAGATCCAAGTAATGATATTGTTAAAAGCGCCCCTGTTCCAAAAGATTTGATTTCCAGAGCCCATCTCGATTCTGTACCCGATGCATTCGAGACACTTTCTATAATTACTGAAGATGGTATTAATATAAACAATACTTTAGCCGATAAATGTGCGATTAAAGTTCCTGGCATGTATTATGATGAGATCCAACACCTAAGCTCCTCTGACCTTATGGTAGATGTGATAAAGGTTACTCCTAAGAAGGGCGTCCAATATTCAAACGGTCATGAGCTCGAAACAATAAAAGGTTCATATCTATTTTTCGATAGCTCTAATGATGGTATGCTGGAAACTGTGTTTATAACTGATTCTGAGGGGGATGTAAGAGCTGTGGGTTTTGATTATACGGGTGATGGATATTTTATCCCTAATAACAGGAGGTTAGTCAAAAAAGATATTAAAAAATCAGGTGGCAATTCTGATAAAGTGAAAGAAGTTCTTAAGGATGAACTTCTAATAGATGTTTTTACGCCACTATGGGAGTGGGGGGAACATGAACTCATAGGTTTTAAAGACGATACAGACGAGGGTTTTGTACTTGAACCGACTTTTTCAGATGCGCTGTTCGAGTTAGATAAAATTGAGTTTAAAGATGGAAGAAGTAGTTTAATTAACGAGGTAAGAGAATTGACATCTGATGAATTTCTTGAGCAAATGACTCCGATGAGAGCTGCCTTTGATATCGGATGGCAAGTCTTTGCCCAAGTAACCGCCCTAGTAATCGTTATAGCGGCGTGTGGCGGACCTGGCGGATGGGCCGCATTTGGCATATTTTGTGCTGTATATGGTTCACTCACTTTATTCAAGACTCTTAGTGATCAAGAGGCACAACTTAATAGAGAAAAATCAATGGCTTTTCATAGTGCAGATTGGGATGGCGATCTTGAGACTTTATCGACTCAATGGGAGTCAGGGAAGTTCTTATTTGAAAATTTAGATTTTAATGTATTAACCGGTGGAGGTACGCATGGAGTATATTCGCCGATCTACCATCAGACCAAGGAACATGAATATGGGGGACAATTAGTTCTCGCACCGTTTGGAGTGGAAAAAACATCTGATCAAGGTAGAAAATATAAGGACTCTAAGGACGTCATTGATATATCCTTACAAACACGACCTTACAATTTTTATTCCGATTTTGGTAAAGGAAAAATAAGTGTAAATAGCTACGGCCTTATGTATAAAAATAAAGGGCTAACTTTCGATGCACCCGATCTTACAGCGCGTCCCGTAATTGAGCATGAAAGAATTATCCATGAAAAGAATTCTATAGGGTACTTGGAGGCCAGGATCAAATACGAGACAAAGGAAAATAAGGATCAAAACCTTGATCGGGTAATGTTTTATTCTATTGGCGGGAAACCTCTTATTGATTTTGCGGACTCTACCGGCGGCACCCCGCTTCCAGATTTTTACGACTCATATCCCTATTTCATAAGCGAAGCTCAGTATTCTGATTTTGATGATAGTACCCCTTATAGGGAGCGGGAGTTTTACGAAAGGATATATCAGATCTATGATCCAGATGAAGATGGGGATACTTTTTCCTTTATTCCGTCCTATGGTAAAAGGACCTTTAATTTTAAGGCAGACGTAGTGAAGATTATTGCGTATAGAGTAGATACAGATTTGATCAAAAGGAAAGCAATATATGATGAGGATTTAGAATTCGAATATGGAAAAGATTTTGAATTAATAAAGAAATATGGTCGAATTATTTTTTCTGAGGATGCCTATGACAGACTTAAAAGCGAAAATGCGGATAAGTGGACAGGCGAATACATCCTGGAGATTTATGTGGAGAAATACCGTAAAATCACGGATAATCGCACCCTTACCGAAGATGAAGTGTCGCGCATTGCCGTCATGCAGGCCCTTCAAGCGTCTATTCTGGAATATACCTACCAATTTCAGGTGGCTCAGGATGTCACGCAGAGGATCTCAGCGATGGCATATACCGCCTTAGTGACGATCGTGAGTACGGCGATTGTCATAGGTGTTCAGGCGGCAATTATTGCAACGAAGACTCTCACAGCGGCAAGTCTTATATATGACTGCCTTAAGGAGACTGCCCAAGAGATTTTCGTCGACCCCATCATTGAAGCCTTTATTCAGACAGGCTTGCAAAGGCTTGGATGTCCGGACCTTGCAGTCACGATCCTTTCTACGTACGCAGAGAGCGGCCGAGAGGGTGCATTAGGAGGCGTGTTCGAGGGAATATCAAAAATGAAGCAAAAATCTAATACAAAGACTAAAACGGAAACTCAGGCAAAAGAAACCATTTCACAAAATCCCGAACAAGAGATCCAACTCTCGCAGGAGGCGGAACAAAAAATGGAAGATTCCATCAGAGAAGCGAGAGAGGGGTCTTTTGTAAAAAAGGCGGGTTTATTTGCCTTAAGAGCGTTCGGGCTTATTATGACCTTTTCGACGGGGATCTCCGCTCCCGGGTTTTTTGGGCCCTCGCTGAGCTGTGCCGTTTCTGTGGTGAGCACATACATAGCTACGGGGATGGATGGTACCAAGAAAGCATTAGGGGCGGCTGTGAAGTCTAAAAAGGCTGTAAAAATGATGGATTCGAAACCCACGCAGGAACAGAAAGCGCAGATAATGCAAGACCAGAACTATAATGGTAAAATGTTTGAAAAAGTCATGAAGCAAGCTATTAAAGAGAAAACGCATGCGCTCAGTGAGTTACAAAGAAAGAAGGCAGAAGCCTCGAAAACTTTAGCAACACTTTTGGCTACTTTGTTTAAAAACAAGGCAGATGTGTCCGAGGGATGGAAGGCAACCCTTGAAAAGGAAAAGTTAAATATACAGTCTCTTTCTGAAGGAATTTCCGATCAAAAAATTATTAAAATAGAAGACTCAAGAACGGGTAAGGTCGTTACTCTTAATGTAAGATATGATCATAAGTTAGAGAAAATACTCGGTGTCGCAGCAGAGAGTTTTGGAATTCAATCAGTTCAAGACCAATTTAATCTGGTCTTCAAGGGCAGAGAATTCTCGAAAATGACCACGATTCAGCAACTCGTAGATTACTGTGGTCTAAGTAGTGGAGATATGATGACATTATGGGCGAGAGTAGAAGGAGGTGCAACAGTTTTTGATCAAATATTAAATGATATTACTAAAGATACTTCACTCTCAATAAGAGAATTATCACAAAAACTTTACAGTGATAATAAAAACTTAAACAATAAAAAATTAGAGAATATAGCTTTAGATATTTTTAAAGGGAATCTAAAGGCACATAGCGAAGCTTTCAAATTACTCTACGATATAAAAAACCTCAATGAGAATGATCCAAAATTTAGACCAGATGAGATTAAAATATTAAAACAAGAAAAGTTGGCATTGATATATAATTATTTTGTCCATAAGATTTATTCTGATTATTCCGCCGATTTATTTAAAGAATTCTATCAAAAAATATTTAAAGATACTGTATTTAACACAAAAAGTTTTGAAGAAATAAGTTTAATGTTCAAGATAATAGAATGTATTGAGAATTATTATGATATGAGCGAAGCTTTTACAGAGTTAAATCAAAATCCTTTATTCAAATCTATAATTAACAAGAATCAATATCTTAACCAAATATGCAATCAATTATGGGGAAATAATTATAATGGGTTATTAAATGAACATCTAAAGGGTATAACATATTTTAAATTAATTGATTATGATAATACGGTGATCAATAGATTAGAAGGGCTAAATATTATAAAACCTCACGATAAAGTTATTGGAAATACTAAATGTTACAAAACAATAAATCCATCTGGATATTCATTCGATCCTGGTATGTATGATATATGGTTACCAATGGGAAATTCTAAATATGGTTTTAAACATCTATTAAAAGGACATAAAAAAGATTTTATAAGAATAAATGATAATCTTAATACAAAAGAAAAAATCGCAGAATTTATCTTTAATAGAATTAATACTCAGAAAGGTGTTGTTATGAATAAATATGGACGATTGGTATATGCCTTCAGGTTTAAAGGGGATCCTAATTTATATTTCTTAGCTGTTGGAATTGATGATGGAATGGATATTGGTAGAATACACACCGCATTTCCTGTGAGACCAAATACACAAAATTATAATGACTACGAATTTTTCTTTAATAATCATCCTAACTTAATAGAGAATGGTATAATTATTAGTTAAATAGTAATATAAAAGCAATCAGCGATTATCAATAAAAAAATAATAATTTAATATCTATTAATTATATAAAATTTATATATCCAGAGGTTTAATAATGGAATATGTTTTTGTAGAAGGTAAGAAATATGAACCTATTGAAGGTAGGTTGGTTTTAAATGATCAAAATATTAAATCTATTAGTGAAATAGAAAATTTAGAGAATTTAACTTTTATAAAATTCTTATCTATACGACGTAATGAAATTACAAAAATAGAAGGTTTAGAAACACTTACAAAGCTCCAAACTTTGGCTTTAGACCATAATAGAATAACTAATATAGAAGGATTAGAAAGCCTTACTAATTTGCAAGAATTGCGTTTAGATCATAATAGAATAACTAAAATAGAAGGATTAGAAAGCCTTACTAATTTGCAAGAATTGCGTTTAGATCATAATAGAATAACTAAAATAGAGGGATTGGAAAGTCTTACTAATTTGCAAGCATTGCGTTTAGACCATAATAGAATAACTAATATAGAAGGATTGGAAAGTCTTACTAATTTGCGAAAAATACATTTAGATAATAACAGAATAACTAACATAAAAGGGATAGACTCATTAAATAATTTAGAACTAATGAGTTTAAACTATAATCTTATTGAAAAAATCAATGATCTTTCTAATTTAGAAAATTTAAAATCACTTTCTTTAGTTGGTAATAAAATTATTAAGATAAATAATTTAGATTCTAATATCAAACTTGAATTTTTATATCTTATTGAGAATCAAATTAGTGAGATTAAAGGATTGGACTCACTTATTAATCTAAAATCTCTTCATCTAAATAAAAATAAAATTGTAGAATTAAAAGGATTAAATAACTTAAGAAATCTAAATTTTCTTGGTCTTGGTGAAAATTCATTTGATCAAGACTTAATTGAAAGATTGGGGGGTTTGAGCCCAAATGGAGCTGCTATTAAACCTCAAAACATTGTCGAATATTCTAAGAAAAACTCACTTTAATTCTAATTATTTAATTCGATTTTTTTTCTTATCCTTTCTCTATTTTTTTTCAATTTTCAATCTTCTCTTTGCCATCAAAAAGAATATTCTTTGTAAGCTTCTTACTTAAAATATCAATAGCTTCTTGGAATCCTATTTTATTATAATCAATAAAACCCACAGATCTCGATAAACCAGGAATATCAGTATTATCTAATTTTATTGGGAGGATATATTCTCGTTTTTTTAATTTAGATTCATATAACGCAATTTCAAATTCAAAATTTGTCCATTCTTTTATTCTATAGTGTTTAGATATAAAAATGATTACAAATTTACTCTTTTTACTATAGATTTTTTTAAAATGTATAGATAAATCTTTTCCTAATAGATAATCGGTATAATAATCATCATAAAAAACTTTAAAACCCCTATCTCTAAGCTCTAAAACTACTTGATCAACAATCACCCGATCTTCTCCAGCAAAGGATAAAGCACAGTCATAATAAAACTCTTTATATATCTTTTTTTCTCTAAATTCATAAGTCCCTTCTGTTAATGTTATTGTTTTTTTTTGCTTATTAGTAAAAGCATTAAACCACTCTTCCGACATAATAAAACCTCCTAAATGATTTAAATTGATTTTGTTAAATAGAATAAAACTTCTTGTATTTATATTGGATATATTAACCATTCAATATAGAATTAAAAAGTAATTAATTACTAAAAACTCGTCTTTATTTCTCTAGTTTCATTAAAAAGAATAAATCTTAACAATTTAATTAATCATTGTTTTTAAAATGACTAAATATAAAAAAAAAAAAAAATTTTAAAATTTTAATTTCTACTAAGCTCATCATTGATCTCTTTTGCATTCCAGTTTAAAACATTTCTTTGTCTAATAATGTTTGGAGACGCAGCTGTCGTTTCAGGAATTCTGACGGGAATAATTTTAATCCCCATTGAATTAGCGACTTCTAATTCATAGATTACTCCTGTTGCATTATGTGTATTTTGCCCGATTAAACAAATTAGAGCATCACAGTTTCTTATTTTATTTCTAATATAATCTTTCCAAGCCCTTTCTCCCTGAGATCGATGATCTTCTCTTTCTCTGTCGGTTAGATGCCTGTATTGATTATTTGGATTATTTAATAACCCCTCTAATCCATTAACATATTCTCTATCTTCCCATTTATAACTTAGAAATAGTAATATTATAATCACCAAAAAATTTTGTCTATTAATGTTAATTTATCAATTATATATTATAAAAATTATTAATTATGATTGATATTCTTATACTTGATGGTGGATAAAATGAATGATGAGAATTTTAGAAAATATTTAGAAATCATTCAAGGAGTAATTGAGAGGATGGCAAAAAATTCCTTCCAAATTAAAGCATGGGCAGCAACATTATTTACTGCCACAATAGTTTTAACTTATTCAGTAATAAATATTTTAATTTTTTTAGTTCTCATATTAGCAATTACAATGCTCTGGACACTCGATGCATATTATCTTAAACAAGAAAGGTTGTTTAGAAAACTATATGGAAAAGTAGTTGAGGATTACAATGATCCTTCCAAAAAGGATAATATCAAGCTTTTTGATATGAGTGTAAAGGAGTTTGAAGATAATGTTGATGATGTTAGTAAGATAATGTTTTCCATATCAGAGGGATTATATTATTTAGCTTTTATTATCGTTCTCATTATTTTCTTAATCACTTATTTCACTATTGGTTGGCAGGTATTAATAAGTGGATCTTCCTAATACCCCGTTGGGATTCTCTCTTCCCTTCCCTGTATTATCTTCCTAAATTATAGTTTGTTTTAAAGTTGATAAAACACCCATTATCGCCATTTATAGCGTATCATAGTTGTTATCTTCTTTATCTTTAATTTTCTTTATTTCTAAAAGCTTCCATTGTTGAAATTAGCTTAATATTGCACTTTATGCAATGATTTATATCCATGGGATATAATCTGCCACAACTTATGCAGGTTTTTCTTTCTTTTGACTTCTTCTTTGGATGGAGCATTTTGATTTCCCGCTGTGGTTCCCTCTCATTACTTGGGTAAAATTACTCAAATCAACAATTTTATTACATTTTAAAGGATTATAAATGTAACGAATTAAAGGGTAAAAAAAAATACACAATCTAAGTGATAAAAATGGATGATTATCCAGAATTCATATGGAGTAATGAAGAATATACAGGGGAAAGAAAAAAACTTAATCGAATTAGAAATTTTTATGGAATTCCTGACCAATCATGGGCGATTACTGGATTATTCTATAATGAAGAGTATAATAGATATGAGGGTTCTGTTCCAGAAACCAATATTCAAGTAGCTGCAGATCTTAATACTTCAGGAAGTTATGTAGAAGTAGGGTATGAAAATGATCATAGAGTACATAATTTTTGGGATAATGCTGTTAAGAGATTTTCAACAGAAAAAACAGTACAAGTCTATAAATTAATTATAAATGCAAAAGAAAAATTATCCTCTAATGAAATAAAAGAAGCTAAAAAGCTTGCTACTATAGCAAAAAGATTATCAGGAAATGAGAATATCTTCAAGGGAATAGAAGATGCAGATAATTTATTAAAGGATATAGATGAAAAGGAAATATCTTTAATGAATACAAAATATGAATTTGAATTTGCTCTATCTTTTGCTGGAGAAGATCGGGAAATTGTAGAACAAGTCGCAAAAATTTTGGTTAATAGGGGAATTAAAACATTCTATGACGAGTTTTACAAAGCAGAATTGCTAGGCACTGATTTAGCAGTAAAATTTATGAAAATATATGGAGAAAAAAGTAAATATGTCGTGGTTTTTGTTTCAGAGCATTATCAGAAGAAATTATGGTCGAATTATGAATTTGAAATCGCCCGAAAAGCCATCCAATCCAGAGGGGTA
>Ga0114925_10001453_pt1 | contig 11687 bp, 6 predicted proteins | sample SumtaG_2_FD_87287 | JGI IMG/M metagenome (GOLD analysis project Ga0114925, IMG submission 87287) | Deep subsurface microbial communities from Indian Ocean to uncover new lineages of life (NeLLi) - Sumatra_00607 metaG | ecosystem: Environmental > Aquatic > Marine > Oceanic > Sediment | place...
AATACTAATTCTGCTTCGTTTAACATTTTTTCTTTTTCACTACTTGGAGTTACACTTAGTAAACTTCTTCTATTTTTAATTACATTATTCATGGTTTTAGGATCAGTTTGATTTTTTAACCATGCGTTAGCATCTAGTTGAAACTTATTAACATCTACAGTACCTGGAGGATCAGGAGTGTTTTGAGAAGAAGATTTAGCAGTATATGTTCCTTTTTGTTTAACATATCCTCTTGGATCTTCATAACCCATTAAATAACTAGTTCTAGGATCATAATTACCAAACCAAGTATAAGCTAAACCTTTCATATCTGGATCTGTCACATTCCATACTCCTGCTGCTCCTTGATTTTTATAAAAATTTAACCAATCACTAGAGCTTACAGAACCAGTACCCCATACATTTCCTATATGATAATCTTGGATATTTTCATCTCCTAAATATTTTACACTTTGATCTCGTCCAGGAATTTTAATATCATCAGCAGCGTCAGCTCCACCAAATTTACCATCAGCTCCTCCTAATATTTTATCTAAATAAGGTTTATATAGTGCTTTAAGATCTGGGTCTCCATTAGGATCATTTACCACATCTACAGCGTCATTTAAAATAATAGCCCAATTATCGCCCATAATTGCTTGACCATTTTGTCCTTCAATAGTTTGTTTATATTCTTCAGGATCTACCACTTGTTTTAAAAAAGCCTCATTAGCTGCTTTATACACTTTATATTGATTTTGAGATTTATCTCCAGTGTTTATTTGTTGGGAAACTAGATCTTTATAATTTACTCTTGTTTTTATTCCATCCCAAATTTCTTGTCTAAGTTTTTTAGGATCTCCATATATTTTCACACCCCAATTACCTTCTACTCCTAAATCTATAATATCTTGAGCTGCTATAGTATATTGTTTTCCACCATAACTATAACTAATAGTTAATTTTCCATCTTCATCTACATTGTATTCGTGTTTAGCATCTTCATCTATAAAACCCATAACCATCTCCGAAGTAGCTGGATTATATCCTCCAGGAATACCATCACCAGCACCTATCGAATCATCAAATCTCTTTTTTAATGCTAAGTACACTGCTTGTACTTCTGCTATTTTAGAAGGAATTGCTTCATAATTACGTTGCTTGTATTCACAATCTGGTGTTGTACAATCTGAAATACCATAATATAATTCTCCTACATGTTTAAGAAACTTATTTCTAGTTTCCATATATCCCTCTTTTGGTTTAGCTTGTTTATATGCTTGCCAATAATCTTCTGATCCCACTTGTTTTTTGAGTCGAGCTTTTTCTACTTGTGCTATATTAGCAGCAATATTACTTCTCATATCATTATTAACTCTCAAAAACATGTCATCAAACTCTTCAGTAAACCTTCTAGTTTGATCATTCATGACTTGAAGATAGCTTCTTATATTTTGTTGTGGATCTGCGTAGCCCATGTTATTATTATTTATTTATTAAAATTGGCCGTATCCGCCAAAGTATCTATTAACTCTTCCATATGCACGTCTTCCTCCGTAATTACCAGCATCTGTCCCTGCAAAATCTGCCCATCGATCCATACCTGCTTGATCACCTGCCTGATTGGCAATATCCCATTGATCAGCTCCATATTGATTAAAGCCAGCAACTTGAGCATCAGTGCCTAATCCCATAGCCATATTGCCCATTCCACTAACAACAGAACTAGCAACATTACCAATTGCTTCCATCTTTTGTGCTTGTGCAGCAAATTCTTGAGCTTCAGCTTTATCAATTAGATTTTGAGTTCTATCTAATTCAATTATATCTCTTTGTTCTTGTTCTTCCCATGCCCATTTAGCTCCTTGAGCTTTTTGTTCATTGATTTTCATCTGAGTAGCAGCAACGTTTTGCTTATTAGTAAGTTCTTGTCGTTGAATCTCTACAGCTATACCTTGTTTACTTTGTAATGCAGCTTGAGCCAATGCAGTTGCACCGCTTGCCCCACCACCAGTAGCTCTAATAGTATCTAACGTATTTGCTAAAGCTAAGTCTGCTTGTTCAGCAGCAAATTTAGTAGCTTGAGTAGCAACACCAATATTTTCAGCTTCATTAGTAAGACCAGCCATAGGATTATATATTTTTTGCCTACTATTTCTTTGGTCTTCTAATATTTGCTCTTGCTTAATCTTTTCGTCTCTAGCTCTTTTTTCCTCCTCATTTGCTTGTATTGCGGTATATATTCCCATGCCTGCACCGGCTATCATACCAGCAGCGGCTATTCCTGTCATTACTGCCATATTACTCTATTAATTTTAAAAGTTCATAAGATGGTTCTCTATCTACATGAAAACCTAAATTCTCCATAGTGTTCATTAATTTTTTATGTTTACTTATACTAAACATGAATTTATATCCTTGTGATTTGATAACTGATTCTGCTCCTTGTATAAGTAATTCTACAGCTTCTTGTCTATTATCTTCTCTATAATTTGGATCTGAAATTATCCATTCAAATAAAGCTACTTGTGCATTTGTAAAATATATAAACGCTGCCAAAATAGGTTTCTCTCCTGCTGTTACTACTACCCCTGTTTCAGGTAAAAACCCAATTCCTGGATTTACCCAATCAGGCCACGCTTCCCACCATTCGTTTATTATTTCTAAATCTTCTGGTTGAAGTCTTCTTATATTTAATTCCATTTAATTTAATTTGATGATCTTACCCAACTTGTAGAAACTGCATATAATTCTTTCATTCCTCCTAAATCCGTTGCTTCTATAATATTTCCATTTCCATCTACTGTTTCTACATCTGTACTTAAACGTACAGTAGTAAAATATCCTTTTATACCAGTCATACTTGTTCCAAATACAACTTCTCCAGGTATGGGTCCGCTGTTATTAATTACATTTGCGCAATAAAGATTTTCTTTTCTATAAAACCCTGAATATTCTACCATTTGAGTTAAAGGGTTTGTATATTCACCTTGTTGTAAACTATATATAGAGTTTATTGAATCTCCTACGCTATACCATCCTCCTGTCGGATCTGGTAAAAATTCTGTTCTATCAGCCAACATGTAATCTACTTGCCATCCACTAGTGCCTTCGTAGCTAATCGTTTGAAAGCTTTTAACCATTGAAGGATTAGGATTAAAAATAAATTCTATACTTGAATTAGATCTTTCTCCATAAAACACTCCTCTATTAGCAAAAGTATCACTATAATGTTTATATAAACCAAAAGCATTAGATGAATAAAATTCATCTTTTAAACTATCTATAAACACAGGTCTATAACTATAAAAACTTACCCAGCCATTAATAGCTTCATCAAAATTTAAAGTACTAAAAGTTAATGAAGGTACGCATGATGCATCAGATGTATTTTCATAATCTTGAATTGATATAACATAGTTTTGATTATGATTATCATGTCCTCCTACAATTCTATCTTTATTATAAGAAATAAATTGAATATCATCTGGAAATCCACTTTGCTTAAATGTTTCTGCATTCCATCTAACTGAACTAACAATTTGACAATTAGGTGTATTAGAAAAAACTTCTACCACAAAAACTTCAGGAACTACAATACCGTTAATACTCAACAACGATCCTACCTTAATATTGCTACAATCACACTCTGGATTGTTAACTATTTCAAATATAATTTGAAAAGCATTAGGATCAGCGCCGTCGTCAAAGTATTGAAAAGATAAAGTATTTTGTTTTTGATCTCCAGTTATAGTTCTAAATTCATCTCTAAAATAATCAGTCATACCATAATTAGATATTTCTGTTAATCCATCTCGTGAAAGTCTTAAAACACAATTCCTAAATCTATCTGCAAAATATTGTCTAAACCCAAATTGAGCCCAAGACTCTGGATTAGTACTAATTCCATACTCACCTGTATAAGGAACAATCTGACCAATTACTACTTTAGCAGATGTTACTGGTGTTCCAGCACCTTCTGCAGAATATATAGCATCTTTATCGATTAAAGCTTTACTAACTTTATTTTCTTGAAATATAGTAAGATTAGTATTATAAGCATATAACTTTTGAATACTTCCATTACTAGGACTTAAACTTACTGTTATAGATCCATCGGCTGTAGAAAATACATTAGTATTATTAACCCCAGTTCTAGAATTATAAAGACCTGAATATATTAAAGTGTTTATTCTATTTTGTTGAAGATTTTCTTCTTCTACAGTATAAGCTTTAGCACCAAAATCTACAGTGGTATTGTTAAAACCGCCTCTAATTCTAGCTTCTTCCACAAACCAACATCTTTCATATCCTACTTCTAAATTAGGGTTTCTATCAAGTAAACTACCACCTTCACAATTAGGTAAAGGATTTCCTGCAGTATAAGAACTCCAATCTCTACCACCCCAAGGAAAACAAGGATAATTTTTTTCAACATTAGTATCCTCAGGATTAGGTGCAGATAATTCATTTCCCCATGGAAGTCCTGGCCATGTTGGTATAGCATAAGAAGTACCTAAATTCCAACCTCCGTCCACGGCTGTTGTAACTGTAGATTCATTTTCATATGTACCTCCTTGTAACGTAATATCTGCTTCGGGATCTTCACTTGAGTCTCCTACAACTTTCTTTAACCAAAAAGAATTAAAATATTTGACCGGTATTTGATATGCCATAATTTATTATTACCTGTTTATTAAAAATATTACTAAGGACACCCTCCTGTATTTATCCATTTATCAAAAGATCCCTGTGGTAGATATGGAGGAATTGTAATAGGTAAATCCCATTCAAAAGATTGGCCTGCCCCATTTTTGTCTCGCACTCTCAAAGTTACCACATATCTTCCGGGAGGCAGAGTATTACCAAAAACAGGTGTTACATAAGTTGACAGAAGTTGTGTAGGATATTGATCATCCCAGTTTTTTGTTCCTCCATTTTGAGTTGCAAACCAGCGTGATGCTTGATCAGGGTTTCCACAATATAAAAATCCTTCTCTAGGTCCTGTTTCGTACGTAGATGTTTGATTGACAGGTCCAGTTTTACACCAAAATCTCATATTATTAAATTGACGAGGTGGTCCTAAACCATCAGAATCTAAACTACCTAAATACATTTGATAACCTCCAGCATTTAAATAAGATGTCGGATTTGATACATTATCTATTTGAGTAGTATTAAAAGCAGTAGGAGGTGTACCATCCATTGATTTAAAACCATAAGGTTTAGGTCCATAAAAACTGTAAAACGTATTATAGCCTTGTTGTAACTTCATTATTCCTGGAATTTGAGGTGGTAATGGATTAGCACTTTGAAGAATAGCTATATCTCTTAAATCCTGCCAATAATGTAATCCTCCATTTAGTTTTTCTCCTACAAATTCTTCACCTCCTAAGCTTGGATCTAATTGACTAGTATCAAAGTCCCAATAAATAGGTCCTTGAGGCAAACCTTTAATGCTTGGATCTCCTCCATCAACATTTCCAGCAGCAGGTATATAACTATTATATCCAAATATTAATTCAAAAGTACCACAAGCCTGTGCTCCTTCTGATTCTGGTACACTTCGACCCCACCAATAAGGATAACGGTTATACAGTTGATATATTTGAGTAGAAAAAATGTTTTGAGGAAGATACATACTAACTTGATACATTCTTGGTATATCATAAACTAATTCTAAACCTCTATATTGACTTCTTGGAAAGGCATTTTCCCACGCTCCATTACTAGCTTTAAATCCATCTGTTTTCAAAAACAAAGGACTTCCACATGCTGAAGTACATACATTTCCTCTTACAAAATGTGAACCTTGAGCAGACCAATCTTCCGCTCCACCCCAGTTATAAGAAACTGAGTTAGCTTCCATTAATAATTTATAATCTGGATTAGGATTTCCTCCTTGTGTACCGAAAGCTCTAATTAATCCCCAAGGCGCTTCTCCAGGAAGTGATGATGAAGAATTATTTACAGGTCCATTTGGCAATCCTTGTTCTGGAGTTAATAATCCATCACCAATTAGGGTAGAATTTTTTATATCATTTAAAGTAGGATTGTTTTTTTCAACTGGAGGAGCATTTACAATAAAACCTTCTTTTTGAACTATAGTTACTACAGCTGGTTGCCCAGTAATCCCAGGATCATATGTTACTTTAAGATTGAAATAATAAATATTTTTAAGGCTATCTTCCCAACAAAGAAAACCTCTATTAGCAGATGTAAAAGGAGCGATTTTTAATTGATACTCTCCTGTTCCTGGACCTCCTGTTTCTTCTATTTCAAATTGTTCGGTAACAATAGCATTATCTCCTCTTATTACTTCGTCTAATTCAATAGTGGCTACAGGCCCAATACCTTGGCCAAATGCTCCTGCTGCTTCAAAAGTAGCTGAAATATATGATCCATAATCATCAGCTTCACTCCAACTTATATTAGGGTCAGTAATTCCTGTCGGAATGGTATTATCTTCTAATAATATTTTTTGATTAAGATCACTAATTAAATGAGAAGTAGAACTTTCCCAAAATATATCTAATAAAGATTCAACTGGTTTAGTTTCGTATATAGCCAAAACCGGACCATATGGATATTCAACTCCACCTCCATCTGTAGCGGGTACGCCAAATTGGTTATTTGTTTCTACTCTTGCTATTAAAGGGTTAGTTTCTGCTTTATAAAAAGAAGGAGGTAATGTAGGGGCTACTGGATTGATTGTTAAATCTCCTAAAGCTAAACTTACCATACTTCCAATTTGTACAGCTACATCAGACTTTTGATCAGGATCATATTGCTTATTACTCAAAGCAATTCCACCATCTAATCCTAAAGTATATGTAGTTACTCTTCCATATAATTGTTCAGAAGATCTAAATTTCTCTGTTAAAGGACCTACATCTTGTAAGTCTTTAGGAACTTTATTTATATTATCTCCAAATAATACTATATGACATGTATGGTTTTCCTGTCCTTTAGGGTATTCAAAATCTATTGTAGGAAAAGCTTGTGACTCATTAGTTGATACAGTTTCTGTTACATCGGGAGGTGGAGCGGCATTATTGGTTATGTCTATTGTGCCAGTAGTTGTATTTATTCCTACATCTCCTGCTTGATCTTTAGGATATCCAGCCAATGCTCCTGGTAAGTAAACGTTATAATACTCTTGTTCTGTTTGTTTAACTACAAATTTATAACTATACCATCCTAAAGGATTATCTATAGGTGTTTTAATCCATCCACTTATATTAAATGGTTCTACGGTTGGATCACAAGCAGGACCAGGAAAAGGTCCAACCCAATTTACTAATGAAAATCCTTCTCCATTAATCCATCCGTTTCCAGAACTAATTATTTTAAGATCAACTATAGCTCCTGTTGGACTAATACAAAATTCTATTTGAGCTACTGCGTCAATATCAGATCCAGCAATGTTAGCTGTATAACAACAACCTGCTTGAGCTGCTGTAAAACTTGGAGTAGCCGTTATTTCTCCTAATTGACTCAAAGATCCATCTGCCACACTATAAACCCCTGGATATCCATTTTGTGTTTTTAATTGAGGAATAATACTCCAAAATATAGCATTAATTTGATCTCCAGGCCAAGTATCTGGAATAGCTTGAGTAGGAGGAACTGGAACAGTAGTGCTTGGCCATGCAGGATATTTATCTGTTAATATAGGATCTTCAGTAGATTTATATGGATGGTAAAAAGTAGAACCAACATATCCTATTATATCTGTATTTATAACTGAAGATAATATAACATTAGACTGTCTCCCATATCTATCGGCTAAAACTATACCTACTTGATAATTTCTATTTTGTTTTAATGTGTGATTTTGATATTCTTTTCTTACATAAAAATCAGAATCTAATAAGTTAGGATCGGAAGGTCCAGTAGGTAAATCTATTTTTTCATTAACTTGTATTTGATAATTTAAATTAACAGGTGACGTATGTTTATCAACAAAATTACCGTAAATTATTCTATTCCCAGACGACTCTTGAGCTAGAGCTCTTATTGGAACTACATCAGTTACTCGTGTTGTTTGTACAGTTGGAAGTGTTTTCCAAGGTTTTTTACTTTGATAATTATAAACTAAATAATTATCGGCTAATAATCCAAAGTTTTCAATAGTTAAAGTTTCTACTATTGACGTTTTGTTTGATTGAGCTTCTTTGTATAAAATGTCAACTTCTACTATTTTCATTCTTTCTGCCACATCTTTCCACTCTAACATAGTTTTTCCGTTTCCAATAGTAGGAGCTGGTATAGTTAAATTTATATCATTTATTTTATTTTGCATAAATTTAACAACAGTAGAATCATAAGTTTCACTTTCTTGCCCTACTAATCTAACTCTCTCTGTTAATGTACTATCTTGTGCTGAAGTTCCTATAAAATAACCATCTTGTTCTGGAACAAAAGCAATTTGCGTAAATGGGGCAGATAAAGAATATTCACCATCATCAAATTTAAATCTATAACTAAATCTAGCAAATTTATCCTTAAGATAATTTTTATCTCCTACCCAAGTATTATCATAATCAGGGTTTTCTCGTTGAAAATATACTACATCACCCTCTTCTAAATTTGCAATATCTGTTGGAGGTACAGTTATTTCTGTAGTAGCTCCAACTATAGACAAAGTTTCTACTATACACGTTTCTCTTCCAGTTACATTTAATCCTGACATTAAATCACCATTTCCTCCAGTACCTACAAACCCTGGCGTATTTGGCATTATGTTTGTATAAGTTCCAATTAAAGTAATATCTCCCGTTGCTGTATCTACACTGTCCACTTTAGCAGCAGCATGTATAGGTAGATATTTAGAAGTTTTATCTTTCATTGAAGATGAAAACTTATAATTTAATTCATTAAATTTAGTGTCTAATAATAGTATAGGATCATAAGGGTAATATTTTGCAACTGATATTTGATCTTCAGTTGTATAATATCCTGGTTCTGCAAGTGTAATATTTATTTTTCTAGGTTGATTTCTGTTATCTGTCCAAAACAATAAATCTTCAATAAGATTAACACCTGTAATATAATGACTTTTAGAAAAATTTAAAAAATTCCCTGATACTAAAGTGGTGGGAGTATTTGTAGTTATATTGTAAGACACTATATAACATTCTCCAATGTTGCCTGATACTGTACTTGTTCTACCTGCTATACTATTACTTAATTGATCAGCAGAAGAATCATAATAATCTGTTAAGAATAAAAATATAGTATCTAAAGTATCAACCATTAAATGACCTATTATTTCTAAATTAGGATTATTAAAGCCAAAATCGGTTAACAAATCATTTCCTAATACATTTTCTAATGCTCCAACGTCATCGCCTTCTGATCTACTAATTTGAATATTTCGTCCATCTCTATATTGACCGTTTGGTAGAATTCTACCATCCATGTCTTTATTCATTTTGGACTGAATAAATGTATTTTTAACTTCTGGCATAATTTAATATTTAATCCACTTTGATTTGCCTCTCATAACTTGAACAAATTCATTTGGTTTAAGTTCAGATAATCTAATCTTTGCATTTCTTAAAGCTGCTCTTCTTTCTTTTTTGTATCTTGCCACTACATATTCTGGAGTTTTAGGACGACTCGCTAATATATTATAAGCTATATGCATGTAAATAGCTTCTTCAGCTAATTTTGGAACCTTAGTGTCTTGATCGTATGCTAATCCATCAGATATGTATTCTAATAATATCAATCTTTCACTTAAGTTACTACTAAATGATATTTTTCCTTCTCTTTTGTTTATAGTAAACCAACCATTATATTGAGATAATTCTGGTTCTAACCCATATCTTTGACCAAGCAAAGCTACTTCTCTTTTTGCATAAATACTATCTCCAATACCTTGCGAAAATAAAGGTTCAATAGTAGGTTGGTCAAAAGGTTTTACATTTTGCCATCTTTCTTCAGTCATAGAAGTTCCTTCTAGATTTTCTCCAAAATTATCTTGTACAGGTATACCATAACCAGAACTAGGAAAATTAAAACCAAATGGACTATTTGTAATATTAGTATCTTGAATAGGGGCTTCTGTAGGATTGCTTGTTAAAGTAGTTGGATATATAATGTGTTTTATTCCTTTTCTATCAATCCAAGAAACATTTACATAGTTTACATAATCTTGAGGTAAAATTACTGATAAACTAGGAGGAATAGTAAGTTCTTGAGATTGTACAGATCTTAATGTATCATATGAGAATTCTTGTAATCCTCGTTTTGCATGAAATAATACATCACTTCTTTTTACTTTAGAAATTAATTTTTCATCTCCTACATACCCAATCATAAAATTATTTACGATATCAAAAATAGATATATATTGATAATCTCCGTAATTAGGAGCTCCATCTACTAATTGAGATTTTAAAGTAACCTTAACCCAATAACCATCTGTAATAGCATCTGAATTGTTAAAAACTAAAGTACTATAAGGTTTTATATTAGAAAATTCTTGTATTTCATAACCTCCTCCCGTTCCTGCGGGACCAGCTGGAGAACCAGCACCACCTGAACCATCCCATAATTCATATGGAGCTAAACCATCTGGACTTACTTCTACTATAAAATTATTTAAATGATAATCATAGTCACTAGGGTTCCAAGAAGTAGTACTACCCATAGTTAATACCTCATTAAAGGTATATACCATAGAATCCATGACAAGTCCTGTATAACTAACAATATTTATTTGAGTACCTACATAATATTGTTGATTTGTTTCGGTTATTAAACCGCCATTTGGAGTATTTTGAAGAAATGACATATATTAGCTTTTTTGATTTTGTTCAACACTTGCGGCTTGTCCAGCTGCTGCTTGGACTATTTGCGGATCTCTAATCACAACACCAGCATACATTAGTATTTTTATAATAACTTCAGTTTGATCTTGATCAGATATTTCAAAGTTTACAGATCCTGTAGTAGGAACAAAAGGACCGGTAGCTGATGGATTACCATCCCATATATATTGACCTACAGGACCTACTTCATATGCCCATATTACATCTTTTGGTTTTCTAATATATGAAATATTAACTTTACTTGTAATTTCTTCGGGATATACATACGCTTTTATGCAATCCGTACATAAATTTAACCCTGGATTTAAAGGATCTGGAATAGTAACATTACTTTCTTGAATATATAAAGGATAATTTGTTGTAGGTCTAGTTAATTTAGACATATAGAGATGTAGATATTCACCTCTGTTTGTAGGTTGGATTGCTTGTTCACCTTTGTACATAATAGTACCTATACGATAAACATCTTCTGGCATATAAAAATATGGTTCAATACCTCCAGGGTTATAATATGTAGCTGTACCATAGGTTTTAAACATAGATATTTTTTCATCTAAGTTATCTACTCTATCAGCATATTCATCTTCATATCCGGGACCTCTTAATTGTTGGTTAAGATCTTCAAAATATTGTTCAAATATTTCTAACTGAACTTGAGTTGCTAGTTTATTAAATTCATTAGGAGTTATATATCCTCTTTGCTCCTTATTTAAAATTAATAATACTGTCTGATATACTGTATTAACGTTTATAGCCATTTTAATATTTTTGTAATAAAAAAGGCGGCCGCATAGCCGCCTTAATTATAATCACTTGTTATTTTAACTTTTTCTCTATAGAACGATAAACTTCAATACCTTCATCAGT
>Ga0114925_10001455_pt1 | contig 11669 bp, 8 predicted proteins | sample SumtaG_2_FD_87287 | JGI IMG/M metagenome (GOLD analysis project Ga0114925, IMG submission 87287) | Deep subsurface microbial communities from Indian Ocean to uncover new lineages of life (NeLLi) - Sumatra_00607 metaG | ecosystem: Environmental > Aquatic > Marine > Oceanic > Sediment | place...
AAGTCTTTGTTTTCTTCAAATATTTCTTTCACAATATTGCGTCGCGCTGCTTTGATCTGTTTCCCTTTGATAAGTGCTCGTACAATTGGACCTTTTACAACATTTTTAAACTTTTTTATAACTCCACGGTCTGAATCTGTGAGCGTTCCAGGAAAGCGTTGTTCTTCTTTTTCAAGACGCTTGACGTGCAAAGCAGAAATACCGATTGCACCACCATACACTGCTGCCAAAATTCCGCTCACTGTCACAGCTGTTAGACCAAGACTGATCAGGTATGCAGGAAGAAGAAAAATATGCACACCGCCCGATATAAGAAGTGCAGGAAGAATATAGGATTTAACAGTCGACAAAGACCTCATAACTTCTTTTGATGCTGATATTTTTTTAGCTTTCGAAAGAACATCCGCACTCAGATGGTCTGTGTATGCTTGACCACCTCTTGACTCAAAACCACCACTCATTATCGCTTGCTCTTTAAATGTTTTTACAAATTCATCAAAATTCTGCTTATCCTTCGACTTTGCAATTTTTTCAAAAAACGGTTTAAAATGCTTCTCTATTTTTAAACCTTCACCCAGATCAATAATCTTACCAGTTTTCAACTTGCCAGGGTTCCAATCCAAAGCTTTTAAATTATTTAGGGGTGTAAATTGTTCCAGAACAACGTCATTGTTTTTTAGACTTCTAATTCCATCTTTGAGTTTCTCAACAATCTTCGCCTTTATATCAAGCCTCCTTTGGTTTATTACTGTTTTATTAATCACAGCTATATCTAAAAGAGTCTTTTTACGAGCCAACTCTCCTGCTTTTTCTGCAGCCTCCTTGCTAGCTTTCAATACAGCTGCAGTTACCACTACGCCCGCACCAACAACACCTGCTGTTCCAGCTGCCGTAGCAGCTCCACCAACAACTGCCGATGAACCCAGAATATTTTCTGATTCTTTAGACATTTTCTTTTTTTTACCACCCAACACTGCAATAAATTCATCCACTGCATTTTTTACTTTATCTCCACCCACCTTAAATTTATTTGCAATTGTTTCAAAAATCGTGCTGGTATTATGAATTTGCTTGATATACCTGTCCACCTGCACACGCGAAAGTCGACCTTGCATTGCTGCATCTTTTTTTGCATACACAGCAACAGGCAACAGCTGTACAATGAGACCTGTTAAAACAACCTTACTGATACTCTTTTTAAAGGAAAACTTCATTCTTTGTCCCCTTTTTGAAACAAAACCCCTTTTCTTATTCAATTATACCCTATACAAGAAGGCAAAACGCAACAAAACGTTTCAATCTGAAATTCTTTGCTTTGGTTAAAACCAAAATGCCGCCTGAAAAGGATTTTGTATGCTGTAGTCTTTCTGGAAAGTTTTGAGTAAACTGAAAGGCAAAAAAGATCGGATAAAGCATGGAACCAGTAGATATTCTTTCCCTTCAAGAATCACCTGAAGAACTTAAACTTGATTTTTACCCAAAAACATTTGATGAATACCTTGGGCAAAAAGAGTTAAAGACAAAACTTTCTATCTACACCCAAGCCGCAAAAATGAGAAATGAGCCTCTTGATCACCTTCTTCTTTTTGGCCCACCAGGCCTTGGGAAAACAACCCTTGCACAGATTATGTCAAACATTATGGATGTCGGCATAAAAATCTGTAGTGGCCCGATGATGGAGCGAACTGGTGATTTAGTAGCAATCCTTTCTGGCCTTGAACCACGAGATATTCTATTTATTGATGAAATTCATCGCATGCCTGCAACAGTTGAAGAAATTTTGTACAGCGCAATGGAACACTTTCGAGTTGATGTTATCATCGGCCAAGGAGCAGGAGCACAATCAGTCAACCTTCCTCTCAATCCATTTACCCTCATTGGTGCAACAACAAAATCTGGTATGATATCTGCCCCCTTGCGAAGTCGATTTGGCATTACTGAACGAATTGATTTTTATGCCGAGCATGATTTGGCTGATATTATTCTGCAAAGTGCCCAATTTTTAAAAATAGATTTGTCATCAGAGTCAGCTCATTTAATCGCACAATGTTCACGTGGAACTCCTCGAACAGCAAAAAAAATTCTCAGACGAATCAGAGACTTTGCACAAGTTGAAAATAAAAATATTGCAGATTTTGCCCTTGTAAAAAAAGGACTAAAATTTTTGGGCCTTGATAATGATGGGCTCAGCAAAACAGACAACGAACTGCTAAAAAAAATCGTTGTCAATTTTAACGGTGGTCCTGTGGGGCTTGAAACTCTCTCATCACTTATCGGAGAAGACAAAGAAACAATCGAAACAGTCTACGAGCCATTTTTGCTTCGCAAAGGGTTTCTTGAAAAAACCCCTCGAGGTCGACAAATTCCACACCAAAAATTCCCACACTTGAAAAGAAAATTCTTGGGACAAGAAACTCTGCTATGAATCTTTAGCTAGCAATAGAATCTTACTTCAATGGCGAACAATCCTGCAATGTGGTATCATAGTATTTTGTGGTCATTCATCTCTAATGACCACGTATTACAGCGAATTATATCTGGTAGGAGAAATCAATGGCCGGTCATTCCAAATGGGCAAATATTCGACATAAAAAGGGACGTGAAGACGCAAAGCGTGGAAAAGCGTTTACCAAACTGATCAAAGAAATAACCGTCTGCGCACGCACTGGCGGAGGCGATCCTGACAGCAACGCTCGACTACGCCAACTGATAGAAAAATCAAAAGAAATCAACATGCCAAAGGAAAACACTGAACGGGCAATTAAAAAAGGAACCGGTGAACTTCCAGGCGTTAATTATGAAGCTATTATGTATGAAGGATATGGCCCAAACGGCATAGCTGTTGTTGTAGAAACACTCACTGACAACAAAAATAGAACGGTTGCATCGCTACGCATCTTTTTTCCGCAAAAGGCGGGAATTTAGCAGAATCCGGTGCTGTCAGTTGGATGTTTCAACATTCAGGTGTCGTTCGCGCACAAGGAAACTCAATTTCAGAAGATGTTTTACTAGAAACATTAATTGACTTTGACATTATTGACATACAAAAAGATGAATCTCTATTTTCTATTGTATGCGATATAAAATCTTTAGAATCCATAAAAAAGGCCGTTATAAATCTTGGACTAACCGTTGAATCTGCAGAACTTGAGTGGGTTCCAAAAAACACAACAACATTGCCCGATGATCAAGCAGAAAAAGCATATGAATTTTTAAGCGCACTTGATGATCATGATGATATTCAAAACGTGTACACCAATTTAGCATGAATAGGAAATAAATGATTGTAAGTATGACCGGCTTTGGAACAAAAACAGCAACCTTCACTCTTGCAGATGGATCAAAAATACATGTTCTAATTAACCTTAAAACATTAAATTCCCGTTTTTTTGAAACAACATGCAAACTATCCTACACTCTAAGTCATCTGGAAACAGAACTAATTCGTATTCTGAAAAAAAAACTTGTTCGTGGACATGCGTATTTGACAATGCACATTTTAAATTCTGAAGCATTTCAGGGAAAAGTAACACCATCTATTTCTATGATAGAAAGTTATGTTTCAGCAATTGACCAAGTTAAAAAAAATGTCAAACTTGAAGGCTCCCTTTCAATAAACGATCTTTTAAACCTTAAAGGGATTTTTGAAATTGAAGAAAAAAGAGTTGATAAAGCATTTGAAAAACAGATTCTGGAAGTTGTTACAGAACTTGCAGACGACGTTGTAAAAACACGAGTCGAAGAAGGCAAATCACTTGAAAAAGACTTGAAACAACGGTTTGCAATCATGAAAAAAGAGATCTCATCAATAGAAATCAGTGCAGAAAAACTTGTTACAGAAAAAAAAGAAGAGATCACAAAATTGGTTCAAGAAATGGAAACACTAGAAGAAGAAACAGGCGACTCTAGAAAAAGTCACTTGTACATAGCTCTTGATAAAATGGACATCCATGAAGAGATCGTTAGATTTAAAAGTCATCTTGAAAACATCCAGCAACAGTTTGACTCTCCAACAATAGAAAAAGGAAAACGGCTTGACTTTACTCTGCAAGAACTTGCTCGAGAAATCAACACACTATCTTCAAAATGTGCTGATGCAACTATTACCTCGCAGGCAATTAATGTCAAAGTTGAACTTGAAAAATCACGCGAACAAGTTCAAAACGTTGTGTAGTTATACAATGCAAGCAAACTCACTCTAATCATATATCCTCCTAAAACAAGTAAAAATAGTGATAAAGATAGTACTTCAATGCTACCACAAAAAAGCAGATCGCACTTTGGGCCAATAGTTATTGTGACAATTACAGTTTTTAGTTACAATCTAGATATCGTTACATGGTACAAACGCTTTAAATCGATACGCAAATCACAATGTCAAAACATTTTACTCATTTACATCTTCACACAGATTTTTCTTTGCTTGATGGAGCAATAACACTTGATAAATTAATCAACTTTGGAAAAGAAAATAATCTTAAAGCACTTGGTATTTCTGATCATGGAAATATTTTCGGTGCTGTTAAATTTTTTCAAAAATGCAAAAAAGCTGGAATAAAACCGGTTTTAGGAATGGAAGCATATTGCATAGATGATGCAACCGTTCGATCAAAAAATAAAAGGTATTATCATCTACTTTTAATTGTGCAAAACGAAATCGGCTACAAAAACCTGTGTAAATTAATTTCTTTTTCTTTTAAAGAGGGTTTTTATTTTAAGCCACGTATTGATTACAATATTTTGGAAAAACACTCTGAAGGACTCATTGCTAGTAGTGCTTGTTTGGGAGGTCATATTCCACAACTTTTGCTTCACGAAAAAATCGAAGAAGCAGAAGCGCTCACACAAAAGCTTGCAACAATGTTTCCAGAAAAATTTTATCTTGAGGTTCAACCTGAAGACCAGAAAGAACAAACAATTGTTAATAAACGCATCTATGATTTGGCGAAAAAAACAGATCTTCCGCTTCTTGCAACCTGTGATAGTCACTACACTTCAAAAGAAGATCGCGAAGCACACGAGCTGCTGCTTGCTATTCAAACTCATGATAAAATAGACAATCCAAACCGATACAGTTTTGGTGACTGTCGCGTACATTTACGCACCAAACAAGAGATGCTTGAACTGTTTAAAGATCATGAACAGGCTGTTTGGAATAATGGCGCAATCGCAGATCAATGTAACTTTGATTTTCAAACCGACAAACTATTTTTTCCAAAATTTAAAATTCCAGAAGAACACTCCCCAGAAAGTTTTTTTCAGCAACAATGTATAAACGGTTTGCAAACATTGAAAGATGAGGAGAGAATCCCAAAAGATCAGTACAAAGTCTATGATAATCGTTTAAAAACAGAAATGGATTTAATCATATCCATGGGATTTGTTGGTTATTTTTTAGTCGTTGGTGATTTTATTCAATGGGCATGGAAAAACAATATTCCAGTTGGCCCCGGACGGGGATCTGCGGCCGGTTCACTTGTTGCATGGTCATTACAAATTACCAACATCGACCCTCTGAAATACAACCTTCTTTTTGAGCGTTTTTTAAATCCTGAACGTGTTTCTATGCCTGATATTGATATTGATTTTTGTATTGAGGGCCGAGACACCGTTATCAACTATGTTCGTGATAAATATGGTCATGATAAGGTCTGCCAAATTATCACTTTCGGAACTATGCAGGCAAAGGGTGTACTTAAAGATTCTGCCCGAGCGCTTGGTATTCCGTTTGAAGATTCTAACATGATCACAAAGTTGATACCTGATCAGTTAAAAATCACGCTCAAAGAAGCGATTGAACAAGAACCTCGATTAAAAGAATTAATTGAAGGGAATCCAAAGGTAAAACAACTTTTTGATCTTGCATTCCGTCTTGAAGGACTTACACGACACGCATCAAAACATGCAGCAGGAATTGTTATTTCTCCTGAACCAATTGATGACGTTTTACCGGTCTACATTCCACCAAAAACAGATGAGCTTGTTACGCAATATGCAATGACAGAGCTTGAAAGTATTGGGTTTTTAAAAATAGATTTTTTGGGATTAAAAAACCTAACATTGATTGACCGTGCGGTAAAACTAATTGAAAAAAATCATGGCGTAACAGTTGATATTAACAATCTCTCACTTGATGATGAAAAAACATTCGAACTGATTTGCGAGGGAAAAACATCAGGCGTTTTTCAGCTTGAGTCTGACGGATTAAAAGATGTGTTACGCAAATTGCAACCAGAAAAATTTGAAGATATCATTGCTGTCAACGCACTCTACCGGCCAGGCCCACTCGGCTCTGGTATGGTTGATGATTTTATTGAACGTCGTCACGGAAGACAAAAAATAACCTACCTATTTGATAAACTAAAACCTATTCTTGAAGAAACATACGGTGTTATCGTTTATCAAGAACAGGTGATGAAAACAGCATCCGCAATTGCAGGATTTTCTTTGGGGCAATCTGATATTCTGCGACGCGCAATGGGTAAGAAAAAAGTAGAAGTCATGGCACAACAAAAAGAATTGTTCGTCAATGGCGCTATTGATCGCGGTTTTGACAAAAAAAAATCCGGCCAACTATTTGACTTGATGGCCTACTTTGCAGGATACGGTTTTAATAAATCACACTCTGCAGCATACGCAATGATTGCATATCAAACAGCTTATCTAAAAGCAAACTTTCCATCAGAATTTATGGCCTGTCTAATTTCTCTTGAAGCCGGCAACGCGGATAAAATGTCATTTTATTTACAAGAAGCAAAAGAGATGGGTCTTGAAATTTTACCTCCTGATATTAATCAATCCGTTGTACATTTTTCTGTCGTAGAAAGGAAAATTTTATTTGGGCTCAAAGGAATAAAAAACGTCGGTGATGCATCACTCGATGATCTTTTACTTGAACGCAAGAAAAAACCGTTTTTAGATCTTCTGGATTTTTGCAAACGAATCGACCTGAGAAAAACAAACAAACGAGTTTTGGAAAGCCTCATTTGTGCTGGTGCATTTGATTCTATGCCCGGAAATCGAGCGCAACAAGTTGAAGACTTACAACATATTATTGATATTGCAATTGAACGCAAACACGCAGAAGCAACAGGACAGATGGGCCTGTTTTATACACCGAAAAAATCGGCACAACCAGAATTGTATGCGTATCAGTCAACCGAAAAATGGAACGACAAAAAAAAGCTCGAAAAGGAAAAAGAAGTAATCGGTTTTTATCTAAGCGCTCATCCGCTTGACACATATAAAAAACAATTAAAACAAATCACCTACATATCATTTACTGATGCCTTACAATTGTCGCTCAAAAGCAACTCAATGAAGGAGCCGATTGTTGTCGGATGCGGACTACTTAAATCTCGTCGTGATATTTTCACAAAAAAAGGTGATCGAATGTCGTTTGTACAACTAGAAGACAGTAGTAGCACATCAGAAATAATCCTTTTCCCCCGCGTCTTTAAAAAAATTGAACGCTGGCTTGATGACTACAGTGTCTTTATAGTAAAAGGAGCACTAGATAATAGCTCCGAACGAAAATGCAAAATCAAAGCCAACGAGTTTGTACCGATTGAGTTGCTGCTAAAAGAATGGCAAAAAATACAAAAGATAACACTTACCTTACAAAACAACATTGAAGAATCGGACATTCAAAAAATTCGCAACCAATTAGTAAAAGGAAAAATCCCACTTTCATTTGTTTTTCATGAAAATGGGAAAAAACTTTTGTTGCGAACACGTGAACTTGTTACTCTTGATTCAGAAATAATTGAATCTGTTGAATCGTTGGGTGCGCAGTTAAAACTGGTGCTTTAGCGTTTCAAGAAAACACAAGCCATTTTGTGCCCTTCTGGATATTCTTCTTGTAGTTTTATTAAAAAAGCATTCAACTTTTTTTTATCATCATGATCAGAAAAACGTTCAACCGCATCCCTTATTCGTTCATGCATTCTCTCTGTAAATTTTAAAAAGTTATACAAAATAATAAGGCTTATAATATGATCTTCAGAATCTGGTTGTAACTCAATTAGATGTTCATAAATTGCTGCCGCTTCAATAAATCGCTGCGCTTTTTTATACATCCAAGCAGCTTCCAGATACTTTTTGATCGACTTTCTATCTTCAAATGCAAGAAGAAGATCTCCTTCAAGTTGTAACAAAAATGCGGGATCATCAATTGAATATGAAAGTAATTTGTAAACACCTAGCGCTCGCTCTTTTTCACCGCGAGCAACACATTCAGATAACTTAAACCATGCAATACTGTATTTTTCAGAAGGGACATGCTTCATATATAGCATCCTCTTTACTCAACTCCTTTTTCACTCTCAAAGGAGCATACAACACAGACCACCCCCAATCAAATAAAAGAGTAGAAAGATGTTATTTTTTGCTTTCCCTTTTTGCTTTTACAAAACGAAAGGTCGATCTTTTCAAATCTCCATCGGAATAATTTTTCTTATTTAAAAGAGGGTGTCTTCTCCTTGTTCTAACCGATGAATAAGAACTTCTCACGTTCTGACCACGTTCCCGAATTGGCGTTGCATGGCGATCCTTTAAAGCCGTACATCGACCAAGTTTTTCAGTGCAAAAACATTTGATTTTCCTATTTTTCTTAAGCAACACAAGATGTCGCAACGAGGAAAAAGACGTGTCATCAGACTTGAAAGTACCACGAAACTTCATTGCATAACAATTTGTTACAAACAGATATGCAAGACCTGTTATGAGTATTATAGATTTCTTCATATACATCTCCTAAAATGTAGATTTATTTTAATCCCCCTATGTAAAAAAACAGAGCTCTCTCTATTATTTTAAGCATAAAATGACTGTTAATTGCAAGACTTTTAAATCAAAAACAAACTAGGTTCTGTTGACATTTCAAAATTTAAAATGGATAACATGGCGAAACCCGCGGATATAGAAAAGCGCGAACTCAATTTAGAAATGTCTTTATATTCAGCTATTGTTTACGTTTTTTTATTTTTAAAAAGGTAAACTCTCCCCCTCCCGTTCGCCCCAGCCTGTCCGTTCGAAGCTTTATGCGAAGACGGAAGTGCCGAATGAAGCGAGGTGCATCAAAGAAAGCGAACAGAGAAAAAGAAATCACTATGCTAAAAATTAGTAAATAAAAATACTAATCCACTGACATTGTCAGTGGATTAGTATTTTTATTTATTTATAACATTTAAAAAGATGGGTCTCTCCGCCATAGCCTTTGTGCGTAGAGAAACGCAAAGGAGAGCCGTGCCATTCGCAGCTTTCTTTAGTCCTACGTAGTTTTAACGTAGGAGGAAGCGAAGAAACTTATCTTGAAATTGCCAAAGCCCTACTACGCTCTTTCAGAGCTACGAAGGGCATTCTTCGCTTTGCTATATTAAACTTTATTTTTTATTTAAATCACTCCGTTGAAAAAATGGCCGTGCCATTCGTAGCTTTAGCGAAGAATGGTGCCGAGGGTCGGAATCGAACCAACGACGCTGAGCTCTTCAAGCTCACGCTCTACCACTGAGCTACCCCGGCTGTAAGATAGATAATATCAAAAAATCTATAAGATAGATAGTATCAAAGAATCTATAAAAGATAGTTTGTAGAGTACATGTTGCATCATTTTTGTCAACGTGATTTTAAAGATTAAACCTTATTTACATTGCCAATAGAGCACCCCTTTGCTACGATGATTAACGATAAAATGGTAATTAAGCCAACACAATGGTCTGGATTAACGCTATGAAAACATTAAAACAAAGCATTCAAGAGCTAAAAGAAAACTTTGATGCTGCCCTTAAAAAGATTCTTACAGAACAAGATCTTGAATCTGCTCGAATTACGTTCCTTGGCAGAAAAGGAAAACTCTCCCAACTCATGACTGTCATGAAAACACTTCCTGTAGAAAAAAAACGCACATTCGGTCCCGCAATAAATCAGATAAAACAAGAATGCGAACAATTATTGCATCAGAAAAAAGATGAACTTAAAAATGCATCATTCGCACAGGAAGAACTAAAAAAAACTAATTTTGACGTGACCGCATACAAACCAAATACTATTGCAAGTAGTTTGCATGTATACACACAATTTATTCAAAACATTGAAAATATTTTTATATCTATGGGATATGAAATTGCCGATGGACCAGAAGTTGAAACCGATTTTTACAACTTCCAAGCACTGAACGTACCGCCCGATCACCCCGCTCGAGACATGCAAGACACCTTCTGGCTTGACGTGCCAGGCATGCTTTTGCGAACACAAACATCTGGCATACAGGTTCGAGAAATGCAAAAAAAAGGTGCTCCCCTTGCATTAGTTGCACCAGGAAGAGTGTATCGATACGAAGCAACTGATGCTTCACATGATTCCACCTTTACACAATGTGAAGGTCTTTTAGTTGATAAAAATATTTCTATGTCACATTTACTTGCAACATTACAAACCTTTTTGCAAAAAATATTTAAAAAAGATAACGTGCAGATACGTGTTCGCCCCGGTTACTTTCCATTTGTTGAACCAGGTATAGAGGTCGACTTTTCATGCCCTTTCTGCGAATCGGGCTGTTCTGTTTGTAAAAAAACAAAATGGATTGAGTTGATGGGCGCAGGTTTGGTTCATCCAAATGTGTTAAAACATGGCGGCATAGATCCAAATGAATATTCAGGATTTGCATTTGGTTTTGGTATTGAGCGCCTTGCAATGATCTATTACGGAATTACCGATATTCGACTTTTTCATAGCAACTCAATAGACTTTTTAAAACAGTTTTAGTTCCTATTTTAAACTAAAAAAGGAGAAGAAGTGGATATAACAAAGGTGATCATCCCTGCTGCTGGACACGGCACGCGATTTCTTCCTTGGACAAAATCCGTCCCTAAAGAAATGCTTCCAGTTCTTGATAAACCTGCCATGCAATACATCATTGAGGAAGCAATACGTTCTGGTATTAAAACAATTAGCGTTGTAAGCAGCAAGTCAAAACAGGTTTTGGAAAATCACTTCGATATAAATCACAGCCTTGAACTGTTTTTAAAAGAACAAAATAAATCCCACCTTCTTTCAAGGCTAGAGAAAATAATAAATGCCATACAGTTTACTTATGTCAGACAACACGAAGCTTTAGGTCTTGGTCACGCAGTATGGACAGCGAGGCATACCATTGGCAAAGAATATTTTGGTGTCATTTTGCCTGATGAACTGTTTTTTTCAAAAGAACCTGGTCTTTTGCAACTAATGAACATTGCTCGTCAAGAACGGGCTTCAGTTGTTGCTGTACAAGAAGTTCCAATGGAAACAATTTCATCATTCGGGATTATCGGAATCAAAAAACAATTTACACCAAAACTGTTCCAGGTTTCAAAGCTTGTTGAAAAACCAAGTCAAAAAGAAGCACCCTCAAACTTAGCAATGATTGGACGCTATGTGCTTTCCCATAAATTGTTTGATTCTCTAGAAAAAGTTGGCTCCTACGCACTAACCGAACTCAACCTTCCAGATGGGATTAATCATATGCTTCAGCAAGGCGAAAAAGTGTTTGCCTACAAAATTCAAGGGACACGATACGATATCGGCAAACCAGTTGGTTGGATCAAAGCAATTATCGGCATGGCACTACAAGATCCAAGATATGCTCAACAAATCAGTGCTTTTCTGCAAAATAACACAAACGTAAGCCT
>Ga0114925_10001456_pt1 | contig 11667 bp, 9 predicted proteins | sample SumtaG_2_FD_87287 | JGI IMG/M metagenome (GOLD analysis project Ga0114925, IMG submission 87287) | Deep subsurface microbial communities from Indian Ocean to uncover new lineages of life (NeLLi) - Sumatra_00607 metaG | ecosystem: Environmental > Aquatic > Marine > Oceanic > Sediment | place...
CATTGGTGCAGGTAAAACAGTCCTTTTAACAATATGTTTTTCCATCTTGGGTATTCTAATTATCGCAGCAGGCACTAGCTCAGGTATAACTTATGGCCCTTTAGGTTTCCCCAGATTAAATTGGATCGTAATCGCTCCCACGTATATTATAGGCTCTGCCCTAATTTTATTAGGGGGTATGGCTTCAACATACAAGTACTTATCAGAGATTATCGCTCAAGAGGTTAAAACGCAAACGGGTGTCATACCAAGCGCTTCTGCTACAATTGGAAAGACATGCCCTAACTGCGGGACACAGAATCGTCCAACAACGAAATTCTGTAGAAAATGTGGAAATGACCTTTAATAAATTTTTTTTTTCCTTCATCTAAAGACTGAACAAAAAATAGATTGCGGTGTCTTCGCGCTCAGGATTATCTAAATATTTTAGTCCCTTCTAGCTCAAATCCCTTCTCCCAGTTACCGAAAGGTGTTTTGCACTGGTGACATGCTTTGACATGTTCTAGAGCCTCTTGACGTAGATAGCCGCATTTGGGGCAAATATGTCCGATGAACACCTTAATTTCTTTGCCTCTCTTAAGTCGCCTCGTTATTTTTTCAGCTTTTTTTATGGTGATGTCAAGATCCTTAGCAAGCTTTCTGAATTTAGCCCTTTGAAGTTCATCGATTCTCTTTATGACTATCTCATCTGGGAGTATAATTGAATCCTTCTTCACAAGTTCTGCTCTTATCGTTTTCTTACTGCGAAGATTCGCGAACAGGAGCTTTGTAATCTTTGGATCTATTTTCATATTTTTTGAGATGCTAGATATCTTGACCGCTTTAGATCTCTTCAATAAGTTCTCAAGTTCGTTCAGGCGTTTATTCCAAGCTGGAAATGTAAAAACGTGCAACCCATCTGCTGTAGGTATTAGTTCACCGGTAAACTTCTTTTGGTCGAACAGCTTCTGGGCAATACGCTCCGCATCGTGTCTGGTTATGTCCAAATCTTTGCTAAGGTCATTCGTCCTTAACTCCATCTGGCTCTTGATTCGTTTTAGTGGCACTTCATCGAGGAGGATGCCCCTCTCTTTTTTCACTAATTCCCCCTGTATCCTAGCTTTAGCTACTAGTTCTGCGAAAAGTTTCTTAATAGTCCTCGCTTCAACATTCATTTCGTTGGCGATTTGTTTCACATCAACTCCTTTTCTCTTTTTCAGGATGACCTCAAGCTCATTCAGGTTCTGCGTCCATATCTGAGCCTTTCTGTATGATCGATATGACTGTATACTTGTTATTGCGATGAAAGAAATTAAGAGCCCGGACTCCATGAGGAGGTTTCCTGTCAAAGTGATTGTTCTAGAAGTGAATATTATTTCGTAGCCGGTTACCGAGACCTTGGTATTTACCAACAATCTTGGCATTAAGGTTTTTATCGTGCTTATGTAGACGCCATTCCCCATATGTACACCCTCTCCGTTAACATCAACCACGGCATTTTCAACAGCTGAACCATCGGACTTGAACGCCACCTTGGTAATTACTTTTACCTGAGAGGGCATACCCGCTTCAACTCTTTGATCTATCTCTATATCGTCAAATTTGCATGAGACCTCGTTTGATTGGAATTTAGTCAAAGAATATCTGGGATCAGTAATCTGAATTATCTTGTAGGTCACCATCCCTATGGCGTTCTGTCTAATAGTGTTACTCAACTCATAATGACCATTAAAAGGCACATCATCATACTCATACCATCCTCTAACGCTGATATCGGCTTCTGATCCGACCTGAAACTTATCGTTATTGATATCGAGTTCTAGGCAAACTCGATCCCAGATAACATTTATGACATTGCAACTAAATATCGATAAACCATATTTATCGTCTGTCATTCTTTGAACTGTTATATCTTTGTCTTGAACTATATCGCTATAAAGATCAGTGTCATAAAATATCCTCCCAACAAATTCATCTTTATCATACTCGTAATATGCTTCGTATATCGGGTTCAACCTTGTACCCACATCGACGCGAGGTCTTTGAATACTAATCTCTATCTTGATCTTGTCCCAGATTATGTATGGGGGAGCAATGTTGTTCTTGAAGTCTCCCATACCTGGGTGGCTTACCTCGAGTATCTCCCATGTCTGCTTACAGACCGTTGGATTTGATACAGGGAAATGGGCCCATCCATTCTCATGGGTAGATGTTGTTAGGTCATCTGTAATCCGGACTTGAGCCCCTTTGACATCTGAACCATTCTCCCATCTCAGGTGGAATCCTATAATCTGATTGCTGTCAATGTCGGCCCTGCCTATAGTCGTAAACGTCTCATCGACCTCTATATAGGGGGGCTGGATTGGATAGAAGAATCCCCACTCTGGAGAAGTGGCATTATTACAATATTCTTTTTCAGCCTCAACATACCATTTATAATATCTTCCTTCCTCCTCTGGATAGAATCTGTATGTAGCGATGCCATCATCATCTGTTTTATTTGACCCTTTATATAGGCCATCTATATGGAAAGATACATTGGATTCTTTTATTGGTAAATTTTCCCAGAGAACTCTGGCCATCAAAGTTATTTCTGTGGTTGGTTTTGTAATATTTTCATCATTAATTGGGTATTTGAGATTTGCCGTTGGGCTTATTATCAGATAAAATTCTTTAGGAGATGGTTTGATTATACCAAACTTTTCCGTATCTATTATTACATTCCATTTATGTAGACCTGGAGATAGAGTTCTAACTGTATAGGATGCAAACCCATTAACCTGAATTCCATGGTCTCCAAGGTAATCGTCATCGAGAAGGAAAGATGCCGTTCCTATCAGAATGGTTTGATATTTGACTTCAACATTCAATACTATCGGAAGAGAGTCAAAAACCTCTTTATCTTTTGGGTTCAGATTTATAATGACATAATCAAAATTCAATGTTGGAGACGTATTAGATTTATAGCTGACTTTTTCTGCCTTAACATACCATTTGTACTCTCTAGCACTCGTAAGTTCATATATAATAGACGCGTATCCATTCTCTGTATCTTCAGTACCAACGAGTCTACCATTAGCATAAAAGGAGACCTTAACCTCATCGATCAAGGAGGCCTTAGCTTCATCGATCAATTTGTCTTCTGAAGTAATTTTAACTTTTAATTCGATTGGTGCATCTATTAAAACATCATTTACCCCTGGATGGACATTCTCAATATTTAAAATTGGTCCAACTTCATAGCGGGCATATATGCTACATGGGCCTGTTACATATATTCCATATGCATTGATTCTCGGATCTGTCAAGCTCTCTAAACGGATACCCCCTGAAACTACCCATTCTAGAAACCGGTCTTCCTCATGGGGTAAATAAAATATAATATGATACCCCGTATCTATTTCTGTGCTTGCAGGCAAACCTATAAAAATTTCACCACCGATATAGATTATTCCTCTACCATCTTCAGTTCCCACGCCATCAGAATCTATATTAATTAAAATAGATGTTTGGGCAAATCCTATTTTTGGCATAAAAGTAATTAAAATATAAATAAAAAATAAGAAAGTTATGATTAATTTACCAGATAATTCTCTTTTATATTTTCTGATTTTTCTCAATCTGGTCAAAGACATATATCAAAACCCTTCTTTTTATCATTAACGCTGCTTGATATGGAATGTCGGCTTATACCATTTTGAACAGGTCTATTTTGGATAATGTTAAAAGCATTTCTATCCTATAACTAAAAGATTAATATGAATACACCGATTATTTTTAATTGGACAGTTAATAGATCCCACATCAAGTCTGGCGAAGCGGCTGAACTCTACGTTGCCATAGATGTGACATCCCCAGATTTGGATTTTATATCTCAACCAGGGAAACCCATCAATGTCTGCATCACTTTGGATACAAGTGGTTCTATGGCCGATGAGATGAAACTTGAAAGGGCTAAACAAGCCGCTCTTCATCTCTGTAAATCCCTAGATAAAAGAGATATAGTTTCCTTAGTTACCTTCGCCAGTAAAGTCAAAACCCAGATCGAATCCGAAAACATGGTTGACATTAATCGCTTCGAGAGGATTTTGAATGGTTTAAAACCAGCAGGAACAACGGCACTCTATAATGCATTAGAAACCTCGAATAAGATACTGAGTAAAGCTGCTCAAAACCAACCAGATATGGTCAACCGCATAATACTGCTTACAGATGGTCAGCCTACAAAAGGGAAGAGCATGATGTCAGACTTCGTTTCAATTAGCCATCTTATAGAGGACAACAATATCTCTGTAATCGCGATTGGTATCGGTGGCGACTATAACGAAGATCTCCTAACATCAATAGCCACTAATAGTGATGGTTTATGGTACCATGTGGCTGATCCCTCAGATATAGCTATGATCTTCTCTGATCAACTAAGAGATATGAAGACGGTAGTCATGACGAAGCCGAAGCTGATTTTCACGCTCATGTCGGGCGCTGAGCTTTCTGGGGTATACAAAGTAAGGCCTATGCTGAATGAGTTGGAGGAAACTCATAGGGGCGGTAATGTGCATGAGATATCTCTCTCAGATATCGTCGGTGGTAAGGAACAGAATCTGGTTTTCGCTCTGACGTTGCCCCCTAGGTCTCCAGGTGAGTTCAGGATTGCCAAAGCAGAGCTGATTAGTGGGGCTCAGAGGTTCTTAGAGAACATTGCGGTTACATATACTGATGATCCTGAACTTTTCTCCAAGGAGACAAATCCATATCCTAGGATTCTACTATCGAGCTCTGAGAGTACTTTGTTACTTAGAAAAGGCATCTCGATGGGGGATGAGACTCAGATACGTGAAGCCCAGACCATGATTAAATCATCCTTATCAGATGAGGAGGCTCAGACTGTAGTCCATGAAAACCCGTTGTTATCTGACATCGTCACAATCTTCAATGAAACTGTTCAGGAGACCGCGATCAAGAAAGAGCTTACTGAGGCCGATAAAAAGGAGTTAAAATCAAAGACAACTGTAATTCGGAGAAGCTAGAGACTTATCAAATTCCAGTCTTTTTTCTTCCATCACATCTTACGTATGTAGATTACCAAGTATATTGATAATGAGACACTCCCTACAACTGCGACTATTCCCTGTATTGTAGATGCTCTTCCCTGTAATAGAACGAGGAAGGTGATAATCGCTAGCAGAACTATCGTTGATATCCAGAAAGACTTCCTTTTCAGTAGCTCTTCATAGTAGTATATCGTCTCCTGGCCTACTAGAACGCTTTTCTTGAAAAGTCCTACGGCGAAGAACATGGGAACTCCAGCTGCCAATGTCGTTGCAATTATCACCAAGATCCTATTATGTAGATTACCCATAGTGATTGCAGCGAAAAGCGTTTCATCCACAGCTGCCAGGTAGATCAAGAATATACCCCCCAGTAATAGAGGTATGTTCTTCAGAATTTCCGATGCTGCACCTTGACTCTTTATATTACTGACCCCCCATTCCCAGCTTGTTACCACACTTTGAGCAGAATTTGGCGCTGATACGATTTTTATGCCCACATTTACCGCAGAAAGTGACTTGAAGCTTTTGTTCTAGCGTAAAGCCACACTTGGCGCAGAAGGTTGCAGTCTGTCGATTCATATGCTCGCACTTCTGACAGAGAATTTTCCTCTCTATGGCGACTGTGGGAGCCGGACGTGCGACTGTGCGCATACCCTCTCCTCTGACCTCTGTTGCCTTTTGTTTACGGGGAGGTCTCCCCAATATCGTTGTGGAGGCGGCTTCAATAATAGTGGTAACCCCCTTCTCAATCATGGGTAGAAAGAGAAGAACAGGAAGGGCTATCAGAATTAGTGTTCGGCTTCCGTAATGGGCGATGGGAGAAATCAGCAGGGATGCTATTGTGCTGAATACGTCGATCAGTTCTTGTCCGGTAGAAGCAAAAAAGTATTCCCCATGAGATATAGAGGCGACTGATTTCAGGGTATAAGTATCGGCATCCCAGCCATAACCTATAGTATAAACCACAATATCGTTCCCAGATAGGTCATTAGTAGCCGGTATTGGTTCGATTCCCACGGTTGTTATACCATCGGTGAGAACGATTATGGCTTTACCCACACCAGGCATTTGTTCTTGAATAAGAAGGTTCCCTGCAAGCTTGATAGCCTCGCCCATTGCAGTGCCACCATCGGCAATGAGCTGATCAATGCCTGATTTGAGAGGGGATACATCCCTCGTAAGAGGGCAAACCAGCTCCACTTGTGACTCGAAGGTTATCAGACCCACCCTGAAATCAATAGTTTGGTTCGATGTTACTATGTTTAAGAACTCAATGGCAGCTATTTTCGCTGCGCCGAGTTTTGTTGGGTCATCCATACTTCCTGAGACGTCTATTGCAAGGAAGACATCATATTTTGTGAATCCACCGCCCTCGACTACGGAGAAATAGCTAGCTATCATAGCTATTAAGAGGATTATGAGACCAATGAGAACTTGGAGTTTCCTTTTTAAATCCTCGTTCATAAAATTAGCATCTCTTCGCTATACATATATGAAATCATTGTAAGAGGATATTTGTTTTTCCTTGCATAACGTGAATTTCAGGAGTTATTATGACCGATATGTTATCGGATCCTCCTCTTTGATTAGCCAGGTCCACTAGGAGTTTACAGGCTGTCTGAGGCTCATTAAAAATAACGCTCTCCTTGAGTTCAGCATCTCTGACGTAGTTAGTGAGGCCATCACAGCATATTAGCAATCTATCCCCGATATTGATTTTTCTCGTTATGAGGTCGCATTCCACCTCGGAGTAATATCCAACTACTCTTGTGATTACATTCCTCTTCGGATGATTTAGTGCCTCTTCCTCGGTTATCTCTCCTTTATCTATTAGCTCCTGAACCTGGGAGTGGTCCTTAGTCAGCCTTGTAATGCTCCCTTCGTTGATCAGATATGCTCTTGTGTCTCCTACATGGCCGATGTAAATCGTACTATCGTCAATGAGCGCCAATGTCATAGTTGTACCCATGCCCTCGCATTCGGGGTGATCCTTTGTATATTCTAGGATGGATTTGTTGGCCTCGGCGATGCTACCTTGGATTATCGTTGAGAACATCTTGTCCACACCTACTCGGGAAATCCAGGGGAATATTACCTCAGCTACTTTCTTTACACCTAAATAGCTTGCAATTTCTCCCTTTGAATGTCCACCGACGCCATCAGCCACGATCAGAAGCTGCCTAGATATTATATTTGGATTTTGAGGGTTAGAGTTTATGACAAGTATACTGTCCTCATCGATGCTTCTCACAAGGCCGACATCTGAGAGGTAGCCTATAACTGGCGATTCAACTTTTTCTGGAATAGTTATGATTGGGGCGATGTTCTGCTCTCTTTCCCTAGAGTGAATGACTGTGGAGTATATTATTAGACCCATAAGGCTTAAGATTGATATTAATTCAAGAGCAAAAAGATTCTGCTCTAAAATTAATTTTGATAGGATCACGTAGATAGATATACTAAATATAATTAGATATGGCACATATTTTCTAGTTAATAGGTATTGAGTACATTTTCTCAACATATCTAAACTTACTCAGTATTGAACCTATATGAACTTACCGCGGGAGCACTGAATATCCTAAACATTAAATATATATTGGGAAATATAGAATTCATATAAAGGAGAATCCTCCAGTGATGAATAACTTTTTATCTTTATTATCGAGCGCGCTAGAACCCATTATCGTGCCTTTAAGTGTATTAGCTGGTCTCGCCGCTGTTATCGGTATCGGATATCTAGATAGGGATAAGACTATTTTACGAAAGCATGAATCGTATATCTCATCAAACTCTTTTGTAATATCAAATGTTGCGGACGAGGAAGAAGATAAAACTTATTCTCAGATTGTGTCTACGGCGTTCGAGTCTAAATCTGTTAGGTATAACCTGTGTCTGCTCCTCTGCGAGATTGTCAATGTACTGTCCATCGAGAAAATTGCTGAGATGATTACGTCAAACTTGATCACAAAGGAGGGCTTTACTATACCTGAAATCATCGATGGGACATTAACCCATTTCTCTGATCAGCTGACGACAATGCTCAAAGGATTGAGCAGTATGAAAAGATGGGGCCTGGGTATTATGATCTCAGACAGCGAAAATGTATATTGGGGGATTGTAGGAAACCTTACGGTCTTCAGTATTAAAGGTGGTTCGATAAAGAAGTCAATGACTAGGTCAACGTCTCAAACATATTATCTAAAATCTGGAGAGACTTTTTTACTAGCTAGCTATGAGTTCGGGCAGAAAGAGATCCGAGATATCGTCCAGGGCGTATGTAAGCAATTCGAGGATCCGACAAAGCGTCACGTAGAGATGTGGAAAACACTTGAGCATAAGAGTTTTGACTACCCAAAAATGTCACTGATCTATCTCCGGAATAATTAGTTAGACATATCTTATTTTCAATCTCTTGTACGGTCCACTGTTGGGACTATAGCAAAGTATGATTGTGTCACCATCTTTGAGTCTCCTTTTCTTAATTCGAGTGTATCGATAGGTTTCATCAAAGATGTGAGTACCGTTTTTACTTCTGTCCTCAATCCATACGTCTCCGGAGACATCCTTAGTGATCTCTGCATGAACGGGTGAAAGAAAATTGTAAGGATCATCAATGCAGATGTCGTTATAGGTTCTCATCCCTATTGTCATGGGGTTATCTCCTATCTCATAGATTACGCCATTAGTAAAGAGATAGGGACCAATCTCATTCGGTATGGCCTTGATAATAAGTTGTTTCATCTCTTTTACATCTCTAATCCTCTTCAGGGGCTTAGTTTTCATCGCATCCAATGCTATTTGTAAAACCCTTTTCCTTTTGTCGTTTAATTTTATTTGTTTGTTGGATTTAGTTGGTTTATAACCGGTAAGGAGGAAAAACAATGTTGCTCCGGCGGAATATACATCACACAAGGGTGTAATGATTCCACCATCAGCCTCAGGGCAGATGTATCCTGATGTGCCCATCTTGTAAGATTTAGATTTGTGGACTATACTAGTATCTTGAGCAATGCCAAAGTCGATAAGTGTGCAATTATCTCCACATAGGAAGTTGCGGGGCGTGATGTCTCTATGGATGATTCCTTTTTTATGCAGATATTCTAGTGTTTCTAAGAGCTCGAGAATGTACTCCTTCACGTAGATTAACTCGAGACGGGATTGAGTTTGAAGTTCAAGAAGGCTATTTCCATTTATAAATTGGAGAACAAGATGATCCCATGGTTTCGTTTTATAATCTATGATTTTTACAATGTGGGGATGGTCAAGTTTTTTAAGTATATCCGCCTCAGTCTTTAAACTCTCGGATTTGATTATGTCCTTTTTTGGGTCGTTTTCATAGTTGGGTTGTTTTACTATTAACCTTCCACCTAGATGGACATATTCTGCTATGTATATTCGAGACATATTTGTTACATTTAATGTAGCCACTATTTTCAGCCTGTTGTGCAATATCTGTCCGGGAATGAACTTTCGCTGTTCAAACATCGATAACCAACTTAGTTCATGAATTAAACGTGAAAGTCGTATATGCACCTGAATTAGGATTATAGCAAAGGGCTATGACATCATTGTTCCTCAGCTCATATTTATCAATTCTTTGAAATGTTCCGTTTTTCTTAACATAAGTTCCATTAATGCTTCCCATATCCTCTATCCAGAATCTCCCTGAATCGCCATATATTGTGGCGTGTCTCTTCGATATGAATCTCCCCAGATCGGGTATAATTATATCAGATGGGTGACGCCGACCAATCACTATGGGTTTCTTTATATAATATCTCTTACCCAAGCATTCAATACTTGGTGCCCTTGCACCATGGCTCTTTCTCTCAATTGCTCTTATCATATCATCGGCTAGTTGATATCTTTTCGACGTATCCGTATTCAAAGCTTTTTTGACAATTTCTGATATGTACTTTGAGGCACGAGGATTGATGTCCCTGGGGTTCGTAGTTTGATATTTACTTGGTTCATCTCCTGTTAGGAGAAAAAACATCGTATTTCCAATAGCATAGATATCGCTTGCTGGGGTAACAAAACCCTTTTCCTGCTCTGGAGCTGACCAGCCCGGCGTATAGATTTGAGTGTGTCCATAAGTCAGAAGCTGTGTATAACCGCTTTTGGCTGTGCCAAAATCTATCAGTTTAATATCCCTATTTTTCATGATGTTCTGAGGTTTAATGTCCCTGTGTATTATATTTCTTTCATGTAGATATTTTACGGCATCAAGGAGATTTAATGATAAAAATATAGTCTCATCTTCAGAGAAAGGCTTCTTTACACCATGTGAAGGGTTTACGAGCTCTTTAAGCTGTTCCCCTGGTACGAACTCGATGATTAAATAAAATATTTTTCCACTTTCGTATTCATCTATGTATTTTACTATATTCTTGTGATCTAAGTCAGCTAATATCTGTGCCTCTACTTTGAGTTTTTCCAGCCGTATTGCATCATTTCCGTCTGGTCTCTTAAGGGGCTCTTTGACTACTACCACTTGCCCGTTCCTTGATCTACCGATATGAATGATGCCCATGCCGCCGGTGTGTGATTCTTTTTTCTCTATCGTGTAGTTTCCTCGAAAACCATTAATAACCGCCCCATTAGTAAGCACCATCTCAACTACACTCGTCTGATCTAGCTTGTACTGAATTTCAAGGTAAACTCGTCAGCAACCTTTATTTCGTCTCCGTCTTTCAACTCTTGTCGGCCCATATCTTTTATTTCTACGTTGTTAAGCATGGTACCATTTGTGCTGTCTTCATCTTCTATATAGAAGTTAGTTCCATCTAAGTGGATAGCGAAGTGCTGTCGTGATATTAGAGTGGTCTTGTCGGGGGATACGAGTCGGGAAAGCTCGGCTCTGCCCAGTGTCTCGTTTTTCGTTATCCTGATCTCGCTACCATCTGAACCAGTCAATATACCCGTAATGCGGGGTATGGGAGGCTCAGGCTGTGCTGATTTTAGATTGAAACCACAACTTGTACAGTAGAGCTCCTCTGGAGGATTCATTCGACCACAACTCGGGCATTCAATTTGATCCTGAGGAGCAGTTGGAGGCTGACTAGACAAGTTGAAGCCGCAATTCTCACAGAAATCATTCCCTGGAGGATTATTAGTACCACATTTCGGACAGATAAGCTGGTCTGAACCTATATCCAGTGGTTGGGCTTTAAGTTCATTTCTACATTCCTCACAGAATGCGCTATCAGGTGGGTTTTCATGACCACAAACATTGCATTTCATTTGATCCTCTCACTTTAATCATTTGTTTTATGTATAAATCTTTTTCGTCAAATTAATAAAATACCTAGAAAGGAGTATGGATATCATTTGGATATTCTCTGGGTGCACATCTTCTCCATTGGTCTCCTGATTTTTCATACAATTTTATGGCGCACATCACTGCTTAAAACTTACGAGCGCGCGCGCTGAGTGATCGCTTGGATACATCGTTCCAGATGGTTCCAGGGATGTCGTTCCAGATGGTTCCAGAGGGTTCTTATTAACGAAGTTTAGGCCCACATAGTATCGGTGAAACGGATGGCAGTAGGTAGTATGAACATTCCAGGGGTCTCAAGTGCGGGGTCCGTCGGCGGGGCGTTCAACACAGCCCTCCTGAAGTTCCTCTACGGGG
>Ga0114925_10001457_pt1 | contig 11667 bp, 8 predicted proteins | sample SumtaG_2_FD_87287 | JGI IMG/M metagenome (GOLD analysis project Ga0114925, IMG submission 87287) | Deep subsurface microbial communities from Indian Ocean to uncover new lineages of life (NeLLi) - Sumatra_00607 metaG | ecosystem: Environmental > Aquatic > Marine > Oceanic > Sediment | place...
AGATATTCGATGAGCGTTAAGGTAGGGGGCACTGGCTGCCTGGGGCGCCTCGTGGCAAATTCCAGCAGGATGGTGCTCATCCTAAAAACCTGATTTTCAAACACTCAGGATTCTTTGCAGCATGTTCATGACGTTTGAGGGATTCAACGCGACAATGACTGGTGCGAGGACACTGAGCAGAACGGCAAAAGATGTTTCTCTTGAAAAGGCAAGAGACTGGCATATCCACCCGGCAATGAGCACGAAGAGGCCCGCGAGTACGATCGCTCCAAGCACCACCATTCCTGGCACTGGACCAGCTGTTGAACCCAATGAAACAATGGCGGCAACAAGCGCTGGCCAACCCAAAACTGCCATATAACGAATGACTGTCTCAAATGTTGTTCTTTTCCATCCCCCCACTGAACCAAACCACGACCATTGCCACGAAGACGATCGCACCACCCATGCCCACGGTGAATCATCATCTTCCACAAGACCGTCACCGAGTGCCACCGCAGGCCCTGATAGACAGACCATCCACATGGCACCCACCAAAACAGCCCATGGCGCCTGGCGGGGATCGAGAAGCAACCAGCTGACCATCACAAATAACATTGTCACCATCGCGGTAGACGTCAGGAGACGTCGAGCCGGCGTACGTGATGCCAAACCGAAGGATATTTCAACACTTCTTCGTGGCAACCTTTCTGAAAAACAATGCTTTGTACACCAATGCCCCAAGCACATGGTAATTCCAATACAGCTCACCCAAATCAAGACCATGAGCAACATAGAATCGAATACTTTCCCAAAAATGATGGATATGAACCCCACTACCAAGCAGAGGCTTGCAGAGTCAGCAGCGGCTACTCCTTGTTGCCAAACAATCCAAAGCATGACCACCATCAACAATGTTGCAACACTTGATGCAACTATTGCAGAGAACACTTGGCGGGAATCTACAATCCCTATCCACAGACAGACACCCACCAAAAGCCCCAACAATGGCCACAGCAGTCGGCTCAGAACCCCCATGCGACTGACCGATACTCCAAAACCCTTCGGCAGATCCCCAAGAGCTGCTGTCACGGCACACGAAGCTGTTATCGTGGCATCAACTGGCTGCATACACATTGCACTGACGGCAAGCATTGCCGATAGCCATGATGCTGGACGTCGACTGTCAATACTAATCAGTACAAGCCATGCCGAGAACCTCATAAATCACATCTCAAACGCCAATACAGGTAGATCAATGCCTCGGCCGGCTCCCTCCCTGCACCCGCAACGGAAGGCCAAGAATCCGAAGAAACCCCTCCGCGTCATCCTGATTATAAGAACCTCCACCCTCCATCGAAGCTATTGCTGCATCATAGAGGCTATTCGGACTCATGCGGCTCTTTACAAGCATATTGCCTTTATAAAGGTCCAATTCAACAGAGCCGGTAACAGGCTGCTCCGTTTCTCGAATGAAGGCCAGGAGCGCATCCATTTTGGCACAGTACCATAACCCGTAATAGATCATTTCAGCTACTTCGGGTGACAACCGATCCCGGAGGTGAACAAGATCTCGATCAAGTGTAAGTTGTTCAATCAATCGGTGGGCTTCGTAAAGAATGGTCATTCCTGGTGCTTCATACACACCCCGGCTTTTCATACCAACCAATCTGTTTTCAACAATATCGGTGCGCCCAACCCCATTGCGTCCACCTATCTCGTTGAGGGCTTCTACAATCTCATGAGCCTTCATGGGTATACCGTTGACCTGCACAGGAACACCTGACTCAAAATGAATCGTTACGGCCTCAGGTTTATCAGGAGCTTCTTCTGGAGATACCGTCATTCCAAAATCGACTAAACGAAATCCATCAGTCGTAAGTTCTTCAAGCAATCCTGCTTCGTAGCTTGTATGCAAGCAGTTTTCATCTGAACTGTACGGCTTGCTTTTGGATGCCTTTACTGGAATCTTCTTTTCTTCACAAAACTCTATCAGTTCTTTTCGGCCAGGAAAGCGATCACGGAATTCCTGCATTCGCCAAGGCGCAAGAACAGTGATTGATGGATCAATGGCTTCAGCTGCTAACTGAAACCGACACTGATCGTTACCTTTTCCTGTTGCACCATGAGCATAGACCGTCGCCCCCTCTTGATGGGCAATGTCAACACACACCTTGCTAATAAGTGGGCGCGCGATTGATGTACCAAGCAAATAGGTTCCTTCATAACGGGCTTGCCACTGCATTGTTGGGAAAGCAAAATCTCGACAAACTTCCTCACGCACATCTGCAATCAACGCTTTCACGGCACCACATTCACGCGCTTTCTTAAGTGTTGCCTCTCGATCTTCACACGGCTGCCCAAGGTCAACATATACTGCGACGACGTCATATCCCTTATCAATTAGCCAGCCAAGAATTACCGACGTGTCCAAACCACCAGAATAAGCCAGCACACACTTTTTATTCATTGAATCCTCTCATACCTCATGAACCATTGCCATATTGTGTCCACCTGTCCCGAAACCAATACCTGCTACCAAAAGAATGCGATCTCCTCGCTGCAAACGCCCCCGCTCCAAACCCCACTCACTGACGTGCTCCAATAACTGATTTACATCTCGAGATGCAATGTTTGCAACTGGTGTTACCCCCCAGTACAGCGACATTTGCCTCAGTGTCGACGCGTTGTCAGACAGACCGATTGTAGGAACGGCACCTCGGCGTTTGGAACGAGCAATAGCCGTCAGGCCACTTCGACTGGCAACAACGAAAAGCTTTGCCCCAACTTCACCTGCAATTCGGCTTGCTCCATCGACAACAGCTTGCGTAATTGGATGGAGGCCATCAATGAGGAACTCTGGTGACGGAAGAAACTCCTGCACTGGAACACCAATATTCTTCTTTTCTCCAAGAAAACGACCACCCATGTAGTGCCACCGGTCTGCAAGGTATTGTTTTTCTGTTTCACTCGCAATTCTTCGCATCATGTCAACAACAAGGCACGGATGCTCACCGATTGCCGTTTCTCCAGAAAGCATGCACGCATCACAGCCATCAAGAATCGCATTTGCCACATCCGTCGTCTCTGCCCGAGTAGGTCGTTTAGAGTGATGCATGCTGTCAAGCATTTGAGTTGCCACAATTACTGGCTTCTGATACCGCTGACAGATGCGAATAATTTGCTTCTGCACCATAGGCATGCTGGCAACATCGGTCTCGACTCCTAGATCACCGCGTGCCACCATAACGGCTTCTGCGGCCTGAACAATGGACTCCAGGTTTTCTATTGCTTCCCGCTTTTCAATTTTGGCAATAACTCGAGCCTGAGAACCTCGTGTTCGCAGTAATTCTTTGAGGAGTTTGACTTCTACCGGACTTCGAACAAACGATAGGCTCACGAAATCAGCACCAGCGGCTGCGGCCCATTCCGCATGATGCCAATCATCTTGGCTCATGGCTGCTACTGATAAATTGACTCCCGGAAGATTGACTCCCTGACGACTCCGAACCACCCCACCCTGAATAACACGGCATCGCACACCACGATTGGTCGATTCTTCAACAAGAAGATTAACTGTTCCATCTGCAATCATCACACTGTCCCCAACTGAAAGCTCATCAACAAGCGGAGCGTAGTTGGTGACAAATTGATCTCTTTCCTTGCTTTCGTTCCCTTGGACGAACCAAATTTCTTCGCCTTCAACACATTCCACAGAACCTTCGGGTAACTGACCAAGTCGAATCTTGGGGCCGGCAAGATCCACAAGAATTCCTACCGGCCGATTCAATCCATCTGATATGAGCCTGATTCTATCCAGTGTCACCTGATGTTCTTCCAGTGAACCATGGGCCATATTAAGACGAAAAACATCAACGCCAGCCTCCATCAGACCTCGAATTACGTTTTCGTCACGGCTAGCCGGACCAATCGTAGCCACGATTTTCGTGCGAACCACCTGAGCGGTCTCACCTGCTTCTTGCTCAATATGTGGATTAGAATGATTCACGGAATGTTTCTTATAATAGTTTTCAGCGAGGCCGGCTGGAGAACAAACGAGGGTGTGTTATTGCAACTCTATTGCTTTGCATTCAGTGTATCTTAGTTTAACGAGTTTCCTATTCGAGAAATGCCCATGTCCAACCCACAGTGGCTCCGCCGTAGAATTATTGTTGCAGGGGGCACGGCCGGCTTCGGTCTTGTCCTCGCACGACATCTTATCCGGGCAGGAGCACACGTGGTTATCGTCGGTCGATCCGCTGAAGGCATTCGAAAAGCATTTGAATCATGCGAACAGGCTGGGGATAACACTGATGCGATGCAAGGTATCGCGGCTGATCTTAGCAAGCGGGGCGAGGGCAACCGTGTAGTCGGTGAGGCCGTACGACTGCTTGGTGGCATTGATGACGTGTTTTTCTGTGTAGGCCGTTCTGGCCGGGCAGTCATGCTGAATACATCACCAGACACGCTGCAGGAATACCTTGATGCCAATCTTCTATCCGCCGTAGAAATCACGCAGGCCGTTTCAGACGATGTTGCCCTCGCATCCGGTCACCTCGTCTACATGGGGAGCTTGGCAGGAAAAATTGTCATGCCCTTTATGGGACCTTATAGCGTAGGGAAGTCTGCACTGGCAGCTTTTGTCGAAGCTATTCGACTTGAACTTGAAAGGCGTGGCGTCCATGTCTTGCTGGTTTCACCCGGGCCGATCGGCCGCTCGCAATCGGACCCTGTTTTTGAATGCTCTCACGACCGGTATCTTGATGAAGCTACGGCTGCTGGACTTCCACCAGAGGCTGCCGTACCGGGTGGAACAACGAGCCTTTCACCGATCGATCCGGACAACTTAGCCCGGCGAGTGCTTGAATCGTGTAAACGCCGAAGTCCGGAACTTATTGTTCCTCGCAAGGTAAGCCTTCTTGCTGGCATCATTGAATGGTTTCCTACGACTGGGCGCCGCATATTGGCATGGGTAACACGAAAACGATAGTGTGTGAGAAATACAAAAAATGTTTCCACGGTAGCGAAATCGTTCACACTCACGACAAAAAACTTTTTCTTAGGTATACATATTTTTTCAAGTATCCATCCACGTCTGTATACAGTCTTCCCTTAATAGGAGAATGGTTTGATGTCAGAGTTTTTTCAGGGTATTGAAGCCATTCAGTACGAGGGGCCTGACTCCAAGAACATGCTTGCTTTCCGGCATTATGACGCCAACGCTGTGGTCGAAGGCAAAACAATGCGGGATCACTTTCGATTTGCTGTCTCTTACTGGCATACATTCCGAGGGGTTGGGAGTGATCCATTTGGTCCTGGCACAATGGTCCGCCCGTGGGAAACAAATGATGACCCAATGACAATGGCACTACAGCGTGTCGATGTTGCTTTTGAATTTCTTGAAAAACTTGGATGCGATTTTTATTGCTTCCACGACAGAGACGTTGCACCTGAAGCTGCATCCCTTGCTGAATGCAATAATCAACTGGATACTATTGCTGATCGGCTTGAAGAAAAACAAAAGGAGACTGGCAAAAAACTTCTCTGGGGTACAGCGAATCTCTTTAGTCATCCACGATATGTCCATGGTGCAGCAACAAGCCCTCATGTTGAGTCATTCGCGTATGCTGCTTCTCAAGTGAAAAAAGCCATCGAAGTAACTCATCGCCTTGACGGCGCAGGCTATGTCTTCTGGGGCGGCCGAGAAGGATATCAGTGTCTTTGGAACACGGACATGAAAAGAGAAGTTGACCATCTAGCAACATTTATGCACATGGCTGTTGACTATGCCAAAGAAATTGGATTCTCAGGGCAGTTTTACTTTGAGCCAAAGCCCCGCGAACCAATGAAGCATCAGTATGATTTCGATTCCGCGACGTGCATTAACTTTTTGAGAAGTTATGGACTGGAAAAGCACGTGAAAATGAATATCGAAACAAACCATGCCACGCTAGCCGGCCATGAAATGCAGCACGAACTTGAATACGCTGGGATGCAAGGCTTTCTGGGTTCGATCGATGCGAATACGGGAGACACTCTTGTCGGGTGGGACACAGATCAGTTTCCCACAAATGTGTATCTCACAACCCAGAGCATGTACTCGATCCTGAAATACGGAGGACTCACCCCTGGAGGCGTTAATTTTGATGCGAAAGTTCGGCGCGAAAGTTTTGAACCAGTCGATCTATTCCATGCACATATCGGTGGAATGGATGCTTTCGCTCGTGGCCTCAAAATTGCTGCCGCGATGCGTGCCGATGGCGCAATTCAAAAACTTGTGGACGAACGGTATGGCTCTTGGTCCAATGACCTTGGGAAACGAATCGAATCTGGCAAAGAAAGCTTTCGCTCACTTGAAAAAGAAATGCTTGCAAAAGGCGATGCAAACTCCTGCTCCAGTGGTCGTCAAGAACTATTTGAAAATGTGGTCAACACTTATCTTTAGATTACTGACTCGGAGTCCGTGACGCATTCGTGTACGACTTTTTCAATGGCCTGACATAACATTTCTAAATGTTGTGGATTATCGACCTTTTTACCTTCCCCGTCAGTAATGTGAAACGCATCAACCACCTGATCTGAATACGTACCAATTTTTGCAGCCTGCACAGAAATCCCTGCATCAAAAAGAGCTCGTGCAATGCGATAAAGCAGTCCAGCAGAATCATGAGCAAAAACTTCCAGAATGGTTGAATGCTCTGAACTTTCGTTGTCAAAAAGCACACGTGTCGGCAGCGTAGCTGCCTGTGCGGATTGATGCACCGATGACCTCCAGAGACGCGTGAAGATCGGAGGTCTTTCAGCTTCCAGAGCGTGCTGCAGCGCCTCTTTCACACTTGAAAACCTGTCAGCTGTTGGTGTTCCACTAAAATCGGGGTCGTGCACAACGAAATGGTCAACAACAAAGCCACCTGGCAGCGTATGTATATCAGCAGCCAAGATTTCCAACCGCTGACTGGTGAGCGCTCCGGTCAGTCGATGAAATATCCCCTGAGCAACTTCCTCACGTGCCCCAACGGCAATAGCAACAGTTGATGTGTCTTGCTGCCACCGGCAGTCAATAAATGATCCATTGTGTGAGAGACGAGCTAACTGATGCACCTGATCGAGAATGGTTTCAGGATCACGATCTCTCAAATACGAAAGAGGCAACGACTTTGCAATACGCACAACCAGATCGGATGGCTCACGCTGAACCAACAGCGCAGCAAGATCTTGAGAAGTTTTCTCTGCGCGACGAGATGGGCTTTCACCATCTAGGTAACTCATTGTCCGGTAATAAAGATCACCGAGAAGATCACCTTTCCAGCGAGTCCACGTTCCAGGCCCAACAGCGGTAACATCCGCCACAGTAAGCACTGTGAGCATACGCAAAACCTCGGGTGAACCGACATCGCGAGCAAAACGGACGACAAGGCTGTCATCATCGACATCTCGGCGAAAGGCCAGATGTGCCATGAGTAGATGTCTTAGGACAAGAAAATGCAGAATCTCAGTTTCGTCATCAGGAAGCTGGAAAAGCTTGGCGATGTCGATTGCCATACGAGCTCCGACTTCACTGTGATCCTCATCAAACCCCTTACCAAGATCGTGAATCAACAGGGCCAGTAACACCGTCCGCTTCCGTTTTATCTGCTGCCAAACTGAACCCAACCACCCATCGTCATCGACTAGCGCCACAGCCTTTTCAACTGATGTAATACAATGTTCATCGACGGTATATTTGTGATAATTATTGAACTGCAAAAGATGTCTTGCACGTGCAAACGAAGGAATGATTTGTTGCAGAAGGCCAACTTCGTGGAGACTTCGAAGAGCTGTCCCGAGAGAATCCGGAACATCAAAAAGCCGAAGGAAACGTTGACGTGATTTGTGCACGACAGGTTCACACCGCTGCTGCACTGCTGCACGAACTTTCTGCCATGCCTCATGATCCACCGGTAGTCCGTAGACTCCTGAAAGTTCAAGGAGCCGAAGTGCACCATCAACAGAATCTGTTGCCTCAGCAGGAGCATTTCTTAGCGTTTGAATTCGGCTGGGGCCTACTGCATAACAACCATCAACTCGGTGACCAAACAGACCTGACACCCAACGTTGAATCGCAGGAGGCCGTTGACATGCTTCAGATAATCCATTTGCAACATCAGCCACTCGGCACGTGTGACGAAAATAATCCTGCATGAATCGCTCAACACCAAGCATCCCCTCTTTTGTTCCTATACCCCGAATCTTCGCGATACGAACCTGTTCTTCACGGCTCATTTCATCAGCCGCCTTGTCGGCATGAAGATGCAATTCATTGCGAAGTCGAAGGAGGAACTCCGCAGCATCCCGCACCGCATGCGCATCCTCAGGCGTCAGACATCCAGCCCTTGCAAGATCATTCAGTGTTGTATTACTGGACCACGAATCATCTCCCCATTGCACTAACCCAAGCCATCGAATGAGTTGGATGTCACGGAGACCACCCGGCGAACGCTTTACATTGGGTTGGAGCAAAAAAACGGTGTCACCAAATTTGCTGCGCTCATCAAATCGAGCCGACGTAAGAAGAGCTGCCATTCGACGGCGGCCACGCCGAACAACACCCCATAATCGTGATCGCAGGCGAGACTCAAGCTCTTTGTTACCCGCAAGGAATCGACAATCCAAAAGTGTGCTGAAAATCGTAGCATCCACTGATGCCAGTTGAACTGCTTCAGCAAGGGTCCGGAGGCTCTGCCCAACAATGAGACCGGCGTCAAATAGATTCTGAAGAAGCCGCCGAGCTACATCACCTACTATTGAGGGATCTATGCCACCATCCGAAAGCAGCATGAGATCAACGTCTGAATATGGTGCCATTTCACGACGCCCATATCCACCATGCGCAACAAGAACAACATGGTCTGCAAGGCGCGATTCTTTCACACCACAATCTGCTATCACTGACTGCCAGACATCAATAACAAGAGAATCAAAAAGATCCGTAGCTAGACCACATGTGGCATATCCAAGCCCACCGTCATCATGCTGTTTGTGAATACGAAATCGGAGTTCGGCAAGAGACTCACTTGCCCGACCAACGGTCGGGCTATTAACAACTTCAAAGTTTTCTTGAGAGTCACTCATGATGGATGCCAGGGATCATCCTCGACACCTTCACGAAGATTCGCGAGACGTGCAAGCACAAATAAAAGATCACCAAGTCTATTGAGATACTCAATCGCATTTGCTGGAATCATTGTCTCAAGACGACCGGCGAGAGAAACAACCCTCCTCTCAGCCCGCCGACACACAGTTCGAGCAACGTGAAATTCAGCAGCAAGCGGTGTTCCTGTCGGCAAGATAAAGCACTTGAGTGGTTCTATTTCTTCATCAAACATGTCTATGTGCTGTTCTAAAATTTCAACATGCTGCACCGTGATACGTTCTTCCGAGTCGCCTGGAGTGGCTAACTGAGCACCAAGATCAAACAATTCGCATTGAATACTTCGCAGAAGTGCATCGAATTGATTTGCCTTCGGAACCGTTCGAATCAAACCAAGATGGCTATTCAACTCGTCGACCGTACCAAAAGCCTCAATACGAGCATGATCTTTTGCAACCCTCGGCCCGCCAAAAAGACCAGTTTCTCCAGCATCACCGGTTTTGGTGTATATCTTCATCCTGTTATTCTTCTCCGCACAAGGCTTTTTCTTACTGACATTACGAGAATGCCTATACTGTGTTGAAGCGTCGGAACCTTCAACCCAGAGGAAGTGTATGGTCCGTTCAATAATCTTTCTACTTCTGTGGAGTAGCGTTGCCGCTGCATCTTCTCAAGAAAAACAGTCCTCCATCGAGAGCAGCTTTTTCTCACCTCCTGCTCGGTTGACTTTTGGATTTCGTCGAGCGGGTGAAGGTTACTTTTCTTCAGATACCAACCGCATCTGCTACCAAGCCTACCCCGACAATTATCCATTTTATCAGATATTTGTTCAGCTATTTGACCGTGATTCTCCAAGACCGATGACACCACAGCGAATCAGTCCTGGACGTGGACGCACAACCTGCAGCTGGTTCTCTCCGGATGGTTCTCGACTGCTCTTTGCATCGAGCCATCTGGATCCAGAATTATCTAAAACAGAACAATCTGCCCGAGATCAAGCAGAAGAAGATGCCCGGAGCGGTCGAAGAAGACGATATCAGTGGGACTTTGATCCTCACATGGACATTTTTTCTGCACCTCTCACTGGCGAAGGATTACCCACACTTACAAGACTTACAAAAACACCTGGATACGATGCTGAATGTTCCTATTCGCCTGACGGCAAACAGATACTGTTTGTGAGTGACCGTGACGGAGATCCTGATATTTATGTGATGAATGCGAATGGAGAAAATGTTCGTCAACTGACAAATACACCTGGGTACGACGGAGGTCCATTCTTTTCTCCAGATGGCAAGTGGATCACTTACCGAACGGATCGTCTTGAAAAAGACCTACTGCAGATCCATGTCATGCGAAACGACGGATCCAATGATGCAGCCATTACCCGAGGAAGGGGAGTCCGATGGGCTCCTTTCTGGCACCCAACAAGGAAGTGGCTCATCTGGACAGGTGCTGATCACTCTGATCCTTCAAAACGACCAAATTATGATCTTTGGATTGCACGGTATGACATTCATGACAATCGTTTCTTTTACAGTACACCGTTGCGACTCACTGATCATCCTGGGGCAGATGTACTGCCTGCTTTTTCACATGACGGCACGCAACTCATGTGGACCGCTAGCCGAGATGAATCAGAAAGTGGGCGTCGTCCTTCGAGCCAACTCTGGGTATCAACCCTCTATTTAGACGCCATTGATAACGCGTTGCCCGCAATAATCAGAAATGACAAGCAAACCTCAATTAGTGGAGGAAATGATGTCAGACGCTAAAACGATTGCTTTCATTGGCGGCGGACAAATGGCAATCGCTTTGGCCAGCGGTTTTTGCAAAGCCGGCCATATTCATCCAAGCCAGATCCGTGTCGCTGAGCCCAAAGATGAGGCACGAGAACGTTTTGCAAGTCAGTTGCCGGGCAGTCTTTTTGCCACAAATCATGACGCAGCAGCCGATGCCGATATTGTTTTTCTGGCTGTCAAGCCTCAGCAGACAGCAAAGGCATGCAGTGAGATTCGAGGCTGCCTCAATTCTGATACGGTTCTGGTTTCCATTGTGGCTGGACTTTCAATGCAAGCCCTCAGCACAATTGTTGATACAAAGAAGATCATTAGGGTGATGCCAAACACTCCCTGTCTCATTGGGAGGGGAGTATCGGCAATGTGCCGTTCTGCAGCAGTCAGTGATGAATGTTTCCAGTGGACGTGTGACCTAATGGGTGCGGTTGGCACCGTTCACCCTATCGACGAATCTCTCATGGATGCGGTTACCGGATTGTCAGGCTCTGGGCCGGGCTACATAGCAATGGTTGTTGAAGCCCTTGCTGATGGTGGTATACAAGCCGGGCTTCCCAAGGAAATTGCATTGGCGTTGGCCACTGAGACCCTCTCTGCCACGGCTTCTCTTCTCGAACAAACCGGCGAACATCCAGCAGAGATTCGAAAACGGGTCTGTAGCCCTGGTGGGACAACGCTGGCTGGTCTTGCTACGATGGAACAGGATGGAGTGAACCGTGGAATAGCTGCTGGAGTTGTTGCAGCAACCAACCGTGCGCGTGA
>Ga0114925_10001459_pt1 | contig 11666 bp, 9 predicted proteins | sample SumtaG_2_FD_87287 | JGI IMG/M metagenome (GOLD analysis project Ga0114925, IMG submission 87287) | Deep subsurface microbial communities from Indian Ocean to uncover new lineages of life (NeLLi) - Sumatra_00607 metaG | ecosystem: Environmental > Aquatic > Marine > Oceanic > Sediment | place...
TATATTATATACATTTTTAGGTATATTTATAATTTTTATAATTGATAGTTTTGCCAGAGCAAGTAAATATGTTAGATAATTAATTAGGTTTTTGGAATATATACAAAAAACTTGAAATGCCACTTTTATCTTTAATAGAAAATTGTTTTAAAATAATAAATCCTAGATATTTAGCAATTTTAATTGTATCATCAATAGATTTTATGTAAAGCATGGTTTCTTGATTTCTAATTTTACCATTATTAAAAGAAAATTTTTCACTAAACATCATTCTCTCACTATCTAGTTTCTTAAACTTAGGTTTATAAACAAAATCTGTAAATTTAATTGAATCACTCAATAATAATGATGGATCAACAAAATCTGGATATACATTTTTTCTAATATTTAAAATATTATTTTTGGCATTTAATTTTTCTTCTGGAACTAAATTAATTGCTACATATCCTCCGGGTATTAACCAGGTAAAACAATTTTCCAAAAACTGTTTTTTATTTTCAATATAATAAAAATTTAAATTTAGGCAAAAAATATGAGTAAAACTATTTTGATGAAATAAATGATTATTAAGTATATCATCATTTAAAAATTTATTTTCACATGATGGATATCTTTTTTTAGCCATATCTATTAATTTTTTTGATTTTTCAACTCCAATTACATTAGGAGTATATTCCTTAAATAAATTAACTAAATATCCTGATTGAGATCCAACATCTAATATAATACTTCTTTCTGTAGGTTGTGTATTAGTTATTATATTACCAACTTCAAAATCACTAACTATTTTATTAAAAGTTAATACATCAAATACTTTAGTATAGAAATCATCATTTAAAGTTTCAATATCTTTTATTTCTATTTTATTATTAATATCTTGAAATCCTTCTATTTGATTTCTTGAAAATTGACAAAATAATGAGATTATTAATAATATAAAAAATAAAATAAGTATTTTTTCGATCATAGAAAAATCATTAAATTTTTTAATTAAATTCATGCTTTATAAATATTAAAGTTATTTTTTTTATTATTTAAATTATATAATTTATAATAGATGGATGATAAAGATATAAATGATATAAGAACTATTCATGATTTTAGAAATATTTCATTTTCTGAATTTCAAAAATCCAAAGTTAAATTAGAATTAATTAAAAATATAATTAATAATAAGATTGAACCATCTTGCTATTGGAGCACAGAATTAATTGCAGCTGGACACTTTATAGATCTATGGGATGTTATACTAATAGTTTGTAGTAAGCATATACATGTTGGTAATCCTAAATTACCGATTTATATAGAATTAAGATATGAAAATTTCAAAGATATATTAATAAATGGATATATTGATAATGAAATAAAACTTAGAAATAATAAAAAAATAAGAAGATTATTTGCAGAATTAATTTGTATATTATGTTTATCTCCTAAAAGACACTCTGTACAAGAAATTAAGATTGATCCTGAAGAATTTGATATTGCTCTTTTATCTGATAAATTAAAAGCTGATAAAATAACTTATTGCGAAAATATTTTTAAAAAAGATGATCCAAAACAATTATTTATTCCTTTGAATGAATTAGCTTTTAATTTGAAAAAAAAAAATAATATAAGTTCAACATATTGGATTGAATGGTTATTACAATTTGAAAGTTTATGTAGACAAAAAAAAATTAATTTAGTATGTGAAACCAGACAAAATATGCCTGTCAAATTTGAATTCCAAAAGGATTCTGTTTGGTTAATTTGGGAAACTTTATTAGCTGAATTGGATGATAGAAAAGATGATAAAAAAATTTTAAAAAGAATAATTCATAGTTTACTCAACTTATATTGCATAAAATTTTCTCATTCTGCAAAAAAGAAAAGAAAATCTATAATTTATTTTGCTGTAAGTTTATTAACTGATTTTGTTGATTTTAATATTGAAATTTTTTCTCAAGCTTCTTTTATTGAAAATATTGTTAAAAAAATAGATACAATTTATAAAGAATTAAAAAAAAATGAAAAAAGCCCAGAAACTGATTATTTATTTACAAATGTTAAAAAAGATAATTTTGATAAATCTATTTCTAAAATTGAAATGATGAATAACCTTGAAGATTTTGATAAAGAATAATTATATTTAATATAAACTATTTATTTATATTAAATTATTTACTTCTTTTTCTTTGTATATTTCTTTTTTTTTCCTTTTTTTGTTTTTTTATATTTTTTCTTTTGAAACTTTTTTGTTAATTTTTTTATTTTTTTTATTTTTTTATGTCTTGTTTTTTTACCTCTTTTTCCTCCAAAAGAAGGCACACTATCTATTCCCTGTTTTAATAATTCCTGTTCTCTTTCAAATTCTTCTTCTCCAATTTTTTTATCATGTTCACATGAATCTCCATACAATTCATTTGTTGTATATCCACAATTCTTGAATTTTTCACAAGTTTCAAATAACCTATTTGCATAATCATATCCATCTTGCAAATTTTCTTTATCTATTTTTTTTGTTCCATATCTAATTTTACTTGATAGCAAACCATCTTTTTTTATTATTGGTTTTTTATCCGCATCATTTTTTAAATCATAATATATTTTATCACTACTATTTTTTGTTATTAAATCCTCTAATAAAATTAAATATTTTTCTTTTTCAATTATAAATCCATCCTGTTTTTTGTATACACATAACACAGCATCCAAATTGTTTAATCTAAAAGGTAATTTCATTATATCTTTTATATATGCACTATGTGATACTATACACTGTACATTTTCTTTTGTAAATTCAGGTGAAAATAATTTGTTTTTAAATTGTTCATAATATTCTTCAAGATCTTTACTATTAGCTATTTTAAATATATCAGAAGGATTTTTTGTATTATCATTAATAATTCTATTACAATCAATTTCTAATCCCTCCTGAATATTTTTATTTAAAAATAAACAAGAATTATCGCTTACTTGTTTAGTTATTATATTTGGTCCCGAAAAAAATTCTTTATCTACCTCTTGTATTCCATTTATTCTAGTAATTTTATCTGTATTTTCTAAGAATGTATTCATTCCAATAGACATAATTTTACAAGTTTCCATAGCTCTAGCTAATACTGAACAATATAAGTCATACTTTTTTTCATTACCACTTATTTTATCTAATAATTTATTTATAGCTTCATTTATTTTATAAAAATTTTTACCAAAAGTAAAAGCTTCTGCTATTCCTTTTTCTGTACATAAAGGTTGTTCTCTATAAATTCCTTTAGCTACATTGTGACAAGCTTCACAATGTCTTATCCATAATACATAACGTAAATCTTCACTAGAAGGTAATGAGTCTCGAGTAGATTCTATAGGAGGACCATATGTTGGAATAGATATTTTACTACTATCTGTATCTAAACTATAAATTATTCTACCTTCTCTATCTAGTCTTTTATTTAAAGAAACAATACTTTGTAAATCTTTATTTTTTTCACTTTCACTATTTATTTGTACAAATCCAAAAGAAAAACGCAAAGAATTTTCATTTACTTCTATCTTACTTTGAGAGAGATTGGTTCTCCAATCTTGATCGAACTTTTTTAAAGTTGGATATTCTGATTTATCAGGATCTTCAATTATAGTTTTTAATTGATCTTCACTGGGAGGTTTATCAATTGGTTGATCCCTATATATTAACTTTAAACCAAATTCTCTAATTTGGTTTGCAATTTCAATAGGAGCCAAAACACAAATAGAAGCCAAAAAACCTAATTTTTCTATATTATTATTTTTTTCAGGAAAACATTCATATCTCATCGCTGTTATTTTATTTAAATTTTGTGTATTAAAATATTTATCTTGTTTTTCTCCTAGAGTAATAGCTTTACTCGTAATAAAATCTCTACTTTTTTTTGTACGCATTCTGTAAGGAGTTCCCTCAATATTCAATGTAAAAGTTACCTTATCTAAATCTCCAAGAATAGGTCTTAAATTATCACATTCTCCATCTAAAAAAATTTGATGAGCTTTAGGATCAACATGATGAAATTGAATGTTTTTAAATAAATTATCTAGTTTTTGAAAGATTGGTTTTATTATTTTATCTTGAATTATTGGTAGTTTACTTACACCTTTATCAGAAAAATCTTTTAATTCTTTTAAATAACCATCTAAGGTTATATAACCTCCTTTTTTGCCATTATCTATATAATCATCTTCTGTTGATGGAGGACATAAAACTTCTTCTTTTTGTTCTCTTCCACTTTCTTCACTTGATGTATTAGTTAAATAATTTGTTAATTGACCGAGTAATCCACCGCCTTCACTTTCTGTACTTTCTATACTTGTTTCACTTATTGGTTTATCTTCTTCCGTAACTTTTTCTGCTTCATTCTCTCCTTCTCTTTCTATATCTTCTTGTTCTTCTATACCTTCTGGTTGTTCTTCTTCGTCAATATCTGATCTAAAACTAGTTAAATCAGTATAAACTGAACTTACACTTCCTTCTCTACATCTATCTTTAGGTTCAGGACAGTAATGATATTTCTCACCCACTAAAAAATATGGTGATTTTTTAAATATTCCTTCTGAAGATGAGCAAATACTTATATATTTTTCTATATCAGAAAAATTTTCTTCATCTTTATTAAATAAATCATTTATTACTGATTGAATTAATAAATTCATAGTAGAACTATTCATTTTAATACATGGATTATCTTCATCAGAAAATTCTAAATTAAAAACTGCTTCACCTCCTAGAATTCCAGTTGGTGGGCCTTTTAAAACCTTATTCGATCCTTTACATATTATAATAACTTGTTCAGATTTTGAACTTGCACCTATTAATTTACAATCATTTCCCGCATGATCAATACATGAATTTCTTTTAGCTGATTGTGTTAATGATCTAAGGTAACTATCTAAAGTTTGTATATCACGTTTAAATTGTTGTGTTGTGCCACCTTTACGCTTTCTTGACTTTTTATTATATAATTTTTTATTTAATTTAATAGTTTGTTCCATTTATATATTAATATAAAATAAAAAATCTAATTTTCTCTATAATAAAATAAAATCTGATAACTTAATCTAAAATTCCAAGTCAAATTATGCCCTTCAAATCTCCAAATTATATTTTTATTAATAATTTCTTTCCAATTCATTGATGAAAATTTATTAAAGCTTGCACCATCAAAAGCAAATTGTTTTTTGTTACAAGTTAATAAAGAACAAAAATGTTGTTGGTTTGTATCTCTAATAATAGCGGCATCTAATTTATATCTAACGCCAAAAATATTAAGTTCTTGAGACTTATCATCAATAGATCTGGATGAATAGTCGGTAATTTCCAAAATAATTATATCTGGTTTATTTTTTATTTTTCGATCATTAATTAATTTTTCAATAGTAGAATTTTTGGAATTTGTAGTTAAGGTTAAAGGTAAAATATTAACATTATTAGCATTTAAATAATTAATAATAGTTAAATAATAATCAATAGGATTTCCAGGTTGATCTATATTTGGAATATGATCATCAAATTTGTGATTTTTATTTATATTATCATAAATTTTCTTTATTAATAAATTAGTGTTAAAAGTTAGGGCAATATTTTTTAAACTAGGATTATAAGATGATTCAATTGCAATATTTAAAATAAAAAAGGCTTCTCTTAATTCTTTTTTAATAGTTTTTCCATTAACAGTTTTACCAAGAATCATTAATTGTCTAAAAAATTTAAAAAATTTTCTACCTTTATCACTAATAAAAAATGTTACAAAAAATGTATTAAACCAACAATTAGATAAAACCTGTCTTGGTGGAATAACATCTTTACAATTAATTTTTTTAATTGATTTTAAGTTATTAAGTAAAAATTCTTGAGCTTCTTTTGATTTGTAATTTACACATTTTTTATTTTTTTCAGTACCAATATTAATATTTAAAAAGTCTTTACTACATAAAAAAAAGTTTTTTGGTTTTTTTCTAGTATAAGATACTAAAAGTTTGTTAACTCTAGGAGAAAATGATTTTTTAATACTTTTATTACCTTTTTTACTTTTAACTTTCTTTGTATTTTGTTTTAATAAATAATCTAATAATAAATTTTTTTTGGGTGTAGTATTTTTAATAAATATGCTATTTTTAATTTCCTTCATATATTAAATTAAGATAATATAAATTATATATAATAATATTATAAAATGGAATCTGATAGTCAACTTGAAATGCAAAAATCAATAATTCAAAAAAAAATTCATGATAGATGGTGGTGGAATTTTTGGACAACATTATTATTTTGGTTAGGTATTTTAGTATTTCTATCTTTTGTTGGATTTAATGTTTTTTCTGCTTTAGGAGAGACAAGTGATTTTTTCGCAAAAATAGTTGATGCTATTAAAGATTTTTTTGCTCCAGTATTAAAGCTTTTTGGTTTAGGAGCAACTGTTACTGCTAAACAAACTATTCAAACTGGAAGTAAAGGAGCCACTGGTATAATAGATTCTGTATCAAATACTACTGTATCAGGAATAGATCATTTGCAAAAGAAAATATATAGTCCAAATAATCAGGATAGTGATGATGAAAATAGTGATGATGAGGATAATGAAAAAAAAAAAGATCAAAAAAAAAAAGATGATAAATTAGCAAGAGACAATGTAAATAATGTACAAAATAATGAAAATAAAGAAATGAGTAAGGATGACTTACAAAAAGATAAGGGTCCACCAAAAGATAATGCTCAAAAAAATTATAAGGGTCCACCCAAAAATTCCAAACCTCCAATTCCTGATGCTATTCAAACTAGTAATCAAGATCCAACTCCAACTGTTCCAAAACCTTCAAATAGACCAGTTCCAACTCAAACAAATACAGATGATAAATTAATAAAACCTAGATTCCCTACACCAAGTTCTATTCCAGAACCGGGTGGTGATATACTTTACCAAACTAAAACTAGTGGTCCAGGATATTGTTTTATTGGTGAAGTTAATGATCAAAGATATTGTGTAAGGGTAAATAATAATGTGGGAGAAGAATGTCCAACTGGTAGAGGATTTGAGAAGCAAGAAGTTTGTATTGATCCTTATAACTTTAGAAATTAAATAATAATTAGGATAGATTAAATAATATTTTATCTAATCTATTGAATTTAAGGAGAGAATGCATATACTGGATCTAAATTATCATTAAACCATCTATTTGCTAAATAATAAGGTTTAGCATTAAGATCATTTCCAGTTGCAGTAAGATTAGGACCATGTTCAACGATCCAATCAATTTCAGCTGTTCCTATAGCATAATTAAAGTATCTAAGTTCAGAAATTTGTCCTCCAAAACCTCCATTTAATGCTAAATTAGTTGGTCCATAATTTTGTCTAGCAACTCCTCTTAAATGATGACGTCTAACAAGTCTTCCGTTAATATAAACATCAAGAATATTATTATTTTCTAATCTTATAATTACCGATACCCATTTATTTATTGGAATTTCTGGGATAATTACATCATCATAAATCATAGGTGATAATGCATCACTTCCCATACCAGCACCGCCTGAACTATTTAAATAAGCAAATTCTTTTCTGCAATTAGCCAAGGTAGCGGGATCAGCACCCTTGTTGCTGGCATCAAGACCATTTCTTTGGACAGCCTGCATAGCATCCATACAAGCTGAATTCAATTGTGTTAAAGGTTGACCAGAAGCTTCGTTTGTAAATATATTCATTCTTACCAATAATGATAATTCTGCTACATTAGGAGAATTATTAGGACTTATGTAAAGTCCAGGACCATTTAAAGGTTCAACTATACCATCAACCGCTCCAAAATGTGGTACATCTTTACCTACTCCCTTAGGCTGGTTATTAGACTGGGGAATACGTGTATTTCCTTTACTAAATACATGTCTAAATCTATCTTTGCCTCTGTCTAATTGATTTCCATCAATAAATATCCAAACAGACCATGTAAACTCTATTCCTCTCCATTGATTTTGACTTCTCATAATTGGTACAGAATGTTTAATAGTAGGATCACTAGGTATTACTTTTTGAGTAGAAGCATTAATCATTCCGGGTGATACGATAACATTAGGTCGAGGACTAAATAGCCATCCTAAAATTCCCGTTCCTAAACGTAATAAAAGAACAAAGCCAATTATTACTAAAATAAGGAATACAATATTTGCTATAATACTTCCAGATTCCAAAAATTCTTTTGTACTATTTCCAGCTTTTTCAAATTGATATCCTAAATCTATAGCCATTATTATATATAATATAGAAGAAATTCTAGTATATTATATTATTTTAAATAATTAATTATATAACTATTGGTTTTCCAATAGCATGATTATATTCAAAGAACTGGATCTTCATTTTATATTTATTAAAGAAGTCACCAAATAGATTAGATCCTAGACCATCTCTATAAATATTATAGGCATCTTGAGGACTTAAACAATGATCAAACATTTGAAATCTTGCTACATGACCGTTAAATGTAACGCCGGATGGCCCTCCAATATAAGCATTGTCTCTTCCAGGACCTACAGCTACACCTGGTAAAACAAAACTTCTAACTAATTTACCGTGTAAATAAATATCTAAAGTTCTTCCACATACGACACATATTAGGCATACCCATTTTTGAATATTAACATTAGTAATTCTAAATGTTTCAAATCTCATATTTCCCTGGTTTGGAACTGTTTCTTGTTGAAAGTATTCTGAGGCGGGTAATAAAGGTGGAGGAGCATTAGATTTACCATCTGTAGTCTGAGCAAATGTTTTGATACCAATTAATAAGTTATTTTCATAAGCGTCTAATGCAGCAGAAAAGTTGGTTGTAGGTTTTAAAGCAGCTGTATTTGGTTTTCCAGTAGAAACATTATTAAACATTCCTCCAGGTTGCATACTTGTATTAGGTCCAACTAAACCAATACTTTGTTTAGCATCAGAGAGATACATTACTTGCTTAATTTGTCCAAAGTTTGTATTCCAATCTTCAATAAAGAACCACAAAGCAAAAGAATAATTACTGCTATTATTTCCAGGTAATCTTTTATTAGATATAACAACTCCTGGAGAGGCTGGGTGAATTCCTCCCATTAACATAGTATTCTTCTTAAAGAAAACATTGTAAATAACGATACATAAAACTACTAAAATAACAATAATTAGAATCGTTTCAAGTAATCCCATAATATAATATACTATTAGAAATTATATTATTAAATTATAGATAAAATTTTTTACTAAAATAATTTAATCTACCCAAATAATTTCATTTTTATTTAATATCCTATCAAAATAAATGACATTTTGTATTCCTCCATTAATTCCATCTTTTGTTCCAGCTGTAATTTTATTACTTGTAAAATATGGCATAACTCCTTCTAAACTTCCTACTAATTTATTATCAAGAAATACATCTACTCTACCACTCCTAAAAATTATGACAAAATTCATCCAACTTTGATATGGGAAATCTTTGGTTTTATAAATAGTTACTAAATCATTTTTATCAGTTTGTATAACAATTTTTAATACATTAGTTTTACCATTATATAATATATTCGGTCTATTACCATAATTAAATAATGAAGTGAATTTTGTATAATTATAATTTGTATTTGAAGGTTGAGGATTTATCCATAATTGTACCCCAATAGAATAATTAGCATCTTTTGCTGTTGATCCTAAAGTTTTTTCGTTATTTGTATAAATTGGATCTTTAAGTAAAATATCACCACCTTTTGTTGCAAATTGTTTCGCCAATAAAGGAAGTAAAAAATAAAATAAAATAAATATAACTTCTAAAGTTAGTAGAATCCAAGTAGTACTAGTTGTTATATTAAATTGTCTCTTTAAATATTCTAAAAATTCTATAAATAAACAAGGAATAAAAAATATAAAATCAACTATAAATCCCCAAAATGATTTACCTTTTTCTGCTTCTTTGATTTGATTAGTTAAATAACTCCATATTAATGCTAAAGATACAATTACAATAAGACTAATTAATATAATATTTAAAACTTGTGTTATTATTTGATATTTTAACATAAAATAAATTATAGTTGAAATAATAGTAAAAAATAATATTAATCCTAAAAGTATTTTTAGAGGACTCATAATATATCGCTTAAAATCATTCCATGTTTTTTTTCTTTCAAAATCCATAAAATATTTACCTTTTTTGTTAGAGCAAAAACTATCTTTTTTAGAAGAATCATCTTGCTTCTCATTGGGATCATGACTTGTAAAAATATTACCTCTATCTTTTTTATAAATTATTATAAAATAATATAGAGAAGAAGCTATTATTGTTGCTATAAAAAATAACCAAAAGAAAACGTTTGGAAAAGTATTTACTATATTTCCTGGATTTAATCTTAATAAAAAATAAATAATACTAAATAAAGTTCCAAAAATTAAAAAAAAACCAGCATAACTATTATTTAATATCATATTTATTAAGGATTCATCCATATTTTTGCAATCTTTTTTTTCATTATTATCTTTATTTGATCCTTTCATCATAGTTATATTATATTTATATTTAAATTAAAGATTTTCCATTGCTGTTTTTTTCCCATGACAATTTCTACAAAGTGCTACTAAATTATCTACATTGTTTGAACCCCCATATTCTAACCTTATCACATGATCTACCTCAAACCAAGCTGGTAATTTACATTTACAATGTTTACATTTCCAATCTTGTTGTGAAGCAACATATTTTTTTTTCGTCTCACTTACTGATCTTTTTGTTGCTGATCGTCCAGAATTTAGCATTCTCCTTTGTTGTGATGTTATTTGTTCATCTCCTCCATTCTGTAAATTATTACTAAAGTTTATATTTTTGCTTCCAAAGTCAAAAATTGGAGATAATAAATCTTTTGAATTTTTATCAATTGGAAGACAACTTACTACTTGATTTGCACTTGTGAATAATTCTTTTCCACTTTGTGGATTATTTTTTAATAATAAGTATAAACCTATTCCGCCTACAATAAAGAATGCCATTTGATAATATTTAGACCAACTCTTGAGAGTATTTAATAATCTACCATCATAATAAGTATTAGCTACTAAAAATATTACTATTGCTAATATTAAAATTTCAAATTGCATAATATATATATATTTATTTATAAGTTTTTAAAAAATTGTTTTATCTTGATAATAATATTTTATAAATTAAAATATTAATATTTTATATATGGTTTTTAAAAAACTTCATAAGAATAAATTTATAAATTTTATACTTATAATTTTAGTTTTAGGTATTATTTCTTATTTTTTCATAAATTATTATTTTAAAAAACAAGAAGGTTTAACTAATAAAAATAATAAATGTAAAAAAGGTTGTGAAATTCCTAAGGATAAATGTTGTTCAGGCAATCAGTTTGTAAATATGAATAATGGTTCATCAATGGATTTTCCTGTTTGTACAAATTATTCTAATAATAGTTTAGACTATTGTCAAGAATCTTCTGATTGCAAATCTTGCAAACCTTTTGTTTGTGATGATTCTTCTAGTTGTGGACCTGACAATCATTTAGGTCCTTTTACACCATGTGAAGGAACCACTCATGGATGTTGTCCTGATGGTATAACTAAGTCAAATAAAACAGGTTCTAACTGTAACAATAGTAGTAACAATAAAAATAACAA
>Ga0114925_10001460_pt1 | contig 11666 bp, 5 predicted proteins | sample SumtaG_2_FD_87287 | JGI IMG/M metagenome (GOLD analysis project Ga0114925, IMG submission 87287) | Deep subsurface microbial communities from Indian Ocean to uncover new lineages of life (NeLLi) - Sumatra_00607 metaG | ecosystem: Environmental > Aquatic > Marine > Oceanic > Sediment | place...
ACCTTTGCCGCTTTAACCATGGCATCACCTGCCTCAACCATTGAGGCAAACCCTCTTGTTTCAATCATCCCCAATGCATCCATATAAATGTCTGACATGGATCCTCCTCATTTTTTATCTTTTTTATTTTTTAAGCGCTATTTATGTCTAACACTAAAAAATCCGGTAATAATAATCCCTTCCCTTTCACTTCATCACAGATATGAGATGATTTATTGTATCTTATACCCATCTGCATTATTTACTCAGCCTGTCCGGCAGGCTCCCTTCCGGTTATACTGAGCAGCCTTTTTTCGACTATATCTTTTGATACCAGTACTTCGGCTTCTTCGCCTGCAATATATATGCGCCCGTACCTTCCAAACCCGACTACTTCAATAATATTGATATGCGATGCCTTTTCCGCCTCATTTGCGGCATAGTAAGCATACCCTGCGGGCTCAATCTCAAGGATATAGAGCGTGTTTCCCTTCACGATCATATTACCATATCTAATCCTGTTAATCAGCTGTGCGTGATGTGGGTCAATATTTTTAATAACCTGGCTCGTCAGAATTCTCGGTTTCATCCTGTTCTTTTCATCTAAATCCAGGGCAGTCAGAACAGCCTGACCTGCCTGCCTTGCATCTCCCTGGTTGTGGGAGTGAACTTCCAGGAGACCAAAAAGCCTTTCAACTATCTGCAACCCGGGCTTTACATCGGTCGCTTTTACGGCAATATCGGTTAACCTGTTAATCTCTATTCCCGGAGAAATTTCAACTACACAGCATGCCTGTCCTGCTATAGGAAAATACCCCCTTGCAACCATTGCTATATAGGATGCCATCTGAAACTGCAAGGAATCGATAAATACATAGGTACGAAGCTCTACCACCTTTACCCCCTTCATGATATTGTTACTATTTTATCATAATATGATTAAAAATTAACATTTTATTGTATTTTTGTCAAGCTCTTTTTTAAATATTTTTAAAAAGATTAATTCAAAGGCTATGCCTTTAAAAGCCTTTTGGCCTGGAAACCACCACTTCCTTTGCAGGTGGTCTTTTACCGAAATTATTGATTTTGCAGTTTTTCAGATATATGCTATAATAATATCATCTTTTGTTATTGTTCTTTATTAACCTGATATCTCCGGAATACATCGGTAGAACTATTTTTAGAGGATAACAAATGGATAAAAATCAGCGTATCAAAGACATAATCAACACCCTCAGAATCAAAAACGTCGCGAATATCAAAGATCTCACAAAAAAACTAAACGTATCCGAAATGACAATACGCAGAGACCTGAACCTTCTGTCAAATGATAACATCGTTGAGTTGATACCAGGTGGAGCAATATTCAAGCCCCCGATTGATTCCGAAAGAGAAGAAGAAAAATATCTAATTACCCATGAAGAAACCAGAAGAATAAGAGAAAAAATTAAAATTGGCAAGAAAGCCGCCTCTCTCATCGAGCCGGATGACACCGTAATCATTGACGTCGGCTCTACTACAGAATATTTAGCAAAGTTCATGCCGGAGGATATCACCGTAATCATACTCTGCTATGCGCTCAATATTCTGGTCGAGATTTACCGAAAACGAAACTGCAGCCCCATTTTTTCTGGCGGCTATTTTCACGACAACACCTTAATGTTCGAGAGCCCCGAGGGTATAAACCTGATAAGGAGGACAAGAGCCGATAAAGCATTTGTATCAGCAGCCGGTATTCATGCTAACCTGGGCGTCACATGCGCAAATCCGTATGAATTGGAAACAAAAAAGGCTGTTTTGAGCTCATCAAAAACCAAAATCCTGCTGGCCGATTCATCAAAGTTTCACAAAACCAAGATTGCATACTTTGCGGATCTAAAAGATTTCGATATGGTTATCACAGACTCCGATATTCCGGAAGATTATAAACATATTATCCGTGATCTGGGAATAGAGCTGGTAGCAGTATAAGTCACTATTAAATTATACACAACGGATACCAATGTTCATCAATGGTATGTAATGTTTCTTCATAAAATATTCCTCCACTTGACTGTTCATGTACAAAGAAGTATAGTTATTGAAATATTACAATATTATCATTTCTCCGGAGTAATCAGCATTCCTGATAATATGGGAAGCAGGGGGACACATAAATGAGCTTCAGCTGGTCGATGTTGATCGATCTTGGAATCATTTCTTTTGCTCTTCTGCTTGCAACATCAATCAGACACAGGGTTCACTTCTTTCGAAAATACCTTATCCCCAATTCTCTTGTTGCCGGTTTTTTGTTGCTGCCTTTTTATAATTATCTCGGCCCTTTAATTAGCCTGAATACAGAAGGATTGCGTAATCTCGTGTTTCACCTGCTGAACCTTTCTTTTATTGCTATGAGCTTACGGACAGCACGCCGTCAATCATCCGGCAAAGGCGTTTTTTCAATGGCGGTCACAATCATCTCACAGTACTCAATCCAGAGTCTGGTTGGTCTCGGGATTACATTTTTATTTATTGCCACTATAATTCCCAGCCTCTTTCCCACCTTTGGGCTGTTAATTACTCTTGGGTTCGCACTTGGACCAGGGCAGGCATTCGCTATCGGGACAGGATGGGAGCAATACGGTTTTATAGGCGGTGGAAGTGTAGGCTTAACATTTGCCGCTATCGGATTTCTCTTTGCCTGTTTTGGAGGGATATTCCTTATAAACAGGGCAATCAAAAAAAATTGGATTGATAAAAAAAGCTTTACCCCCATAAACAGTAAAAACATCAGAAGAGAAACACATCAGATTAATACATCTCATCCAGGTGAATCAAAAGCCGCTCAAAAAATTGTAGCAATAGACCCACTGTCCTATAACCTTGCAATTGTGCTTGGTGTTTATCTTCTTACCTTTCTTTTGCTGAAACTAATCACTTTCACCATGTTATTTGCCGGAAATATGGGCAAGGATCTAGGAGCAGGTCTGTGGGGAATCACATTTATCTTTGCCGCGATGATAGCTATCTTAGTGAAAAAAATATTAATCGCGTTTGGAATTGACCATACCATAGACAACCAGCTTCTCAACAGAATTGCAGGAACATCGGTCGACATAATGGTAGCCTCCTCAATAGCCGCCATCTCACTGAAAGTTGTAGCCCAATACTGGCTGCCAATAACTGTAATGGGCTTTTCAGGAGGAATCGTTACGTTCATCAGTGTGCTGTGGTTATCATCACGTATGTTCAGGGATTATATCTTTCAGCGGACCATACTCATATACGGTGCTCTAACAGGTACTCTTCCGACAGGCCTTGCTTTACTCAGGGTAATAGACCCAGAGTTTGAAACACCAGCTTCTACAGATTATATGTATGCGGTAGGGATTGTTTTCTTTTTTGCGTTACCTTTCATTGTTTCGATGAACTTTCCTGCGTACGGATACTCAACAGGAAAGTCATTTTATTACTGGATAACCTTTTGTATATACGCAGCCTACCTGATTTTTGTTCTCATTGCCTTCAGGTTTATAGCGGGAAAAGGTGCTTTTCAAAAAGCGGGTAAAATCTGGCTTAAGAAGTAATCAATATTCATTCCATATCAAATATCTTAAGCATATGTCAAAAGAATATAATGAGTTTCAGGAATTGATGAGGCGGTGGAAGTTTATAGAAGCTGCAAATTATGCTGAACGTGAATATTTATATGATAAGAAACAGAATGTATTCTGGCTTACTCAACAGGCAAATGCATTGATACGTGCTGAAAAATATAAGTTGGGCTTTGATATTTCAAGTCAGGCATTGACCATAAATTCAACCAATCCTTACGCGGTATTATCAGCGGCAGACGCGCTTTTTGGTTTAAACAGATTTAAAGAAGCTTTACAGTACTATAGCGAAAACCTGAATAATCAAAAGTTGAAATTACGATCACAGAGGGGTATACTGGAATGTCTATTAACCCTTAAAAAATGGAATGACATTCTGTCTTACCTGGAAAGCTGGGATATGCCTGAAAAAGACAGTATACGATACAGGGTAAAAGCTCTTGTGGGGCTGGGGGAATACAATGGGGCAGCCGAGGCCTGCAGGGAGTGGTTGAATTTGAAGCCGCATAATCGTTCGGCACTCTGGGAACTGACAGAATTAGAAATCAGACGTGATGGAATTGACGATGAGCTTAAGCGCATGGAAAAACTGTCAAGAATTCCATCACTGCCTTCTATTTATGGTGAGATTTATGCGTCGCTTTGTCGAAGATCAGGCAAACAGGAACTGGCCATAAAGCAGTATGAAAAGCTGGAGGCAGAAGGTTCACAACACCGGATTCAGCGAAAACAGGCCTTTGTACTTGCCAGGTCGAGCCAGGAAAAAGAGGCTATCCGGATAATGGAAGAGCTTTTAAGGGTTGATCCAAAAGATATGTATCTACATTCCAGTTACGGCGCTGCCTGTGCTCGAATTGGTGAGTTGGAGAGGGCCGTAAATTTTTATCAAAAGCTCTTAAGTTCATTCCCGGATGAAAAATCATTATACGGGCGTATACAAAAACTTAAAAACATGCTGGATAAAAAGCAATGAATAAAGAACAGCTTATCGGTGATCTTGTAGAGATTCCGCCGGTTAAAACCGTTATACGTTTGGAAGAGGGACGCACCGAATCCGATGAGATTGCAAGTAGTTTTGTATTTACACCTGAGGTTTTTTCTCATTTTACTGTAATCTCGGATTCACTTCTAGGGTGCCGCGGTCAGGGTTATTTTCTTCAGGGTGATTTCGGTTCAGGCAAATCTCATTTTTTAGCGGCAGTTTATACCTGGCTTGCAGAAACTGCAGGCACCGATGTTCTCACGGGCCGCCACGGCGGGCTTAAGCGCGTCATGGAATCCGGTAAAAGGTTATTACCCGTAGCCGTTTCATTAGTGAATTACCGTGCTGTAACACCTTTGGAACGGATTGTTGTTGCGGCAATAGAAACCACCCTTAGATCAAAAGGCGTTGATGTAGTATTAACCCCTGTTTCCTCTTTTCTTAATAACTTAAAAAACCTGCTTGAGGAACCCGAGGTAGCTGAATCTTTTCTAAAGCTGATAGGTAAATCAAAGGACAATTTCAAAACCGATAACCTGAAAGAGTGGATAGCTGAACACCCCCCAGAAGCTTATATGTACGGCATGCGGTTAATGAAAAATTTGGGGCTTAAAACCCCTGAAGCCCTGGTTGAAGAAAGGCATGATACTTTTGACCGGGTGATATCCGAAGTAAAGAAAGCACGGTTTGACGGCCTTTTTTTACTTATTGATGAGCTCTCCGAGTTTTTCTGTTCTAAGCCCACTCCCCAGGCATTAAATGAGGATGCTCGTACTCTTCAGTTGTTAGGAGAGCTTACAGCAGATGAGCCGTTATGGATTATTGCCGCAGTTCAGGAAAGCATCGAGCGCACCGGTGATATCTCACAGGTAACATTCCGAAAGATAAAAGACAGATTCCCGGTAAAACTAACCCTTTCGACAGTACATATTCGCTCACTCATATCCCAGCGTCTTGTGAAACATAAACCCGGGGCTGATGAAGAAATATACCGCATTTATGAAGCCTATAAAAGGCAATTTTCAACTTTCTCCTGGACGTACGATGGCTTCAGGCAGACATACCCTGTTCATCCTGTAACCATTTCCCTCCTTGATGGGCTTGGTGAACTCTTTTCAGAACACCGCGGAATAGTTGATTTTATTTACTCTCGCATAGCAGGAGATAAAAGGCGGAATATCCAGGGAATTCTTAACAAGCCTGCTTCGGAAATACTTGCTCCGGACAGCATTTATGACCATTTTGAATTGAGACTTGGAGAGTTCTCAGCATTCAATGTATATCCGCGCCATATCATTCCCCATCTTAATGAGGTTATTGAGGACGTAATAGAAGATGAAGATGACCGGGTTCTGGCTCAAAGGCTGATAAAAATTCTTGTCCTCTATAAAATACACCCTACAGCAGATACCCCCCAGGTAGGCCAACTTGCTGAAATAGCAGCCTGCGCTTTAGATTTTCATATGCCCGGGTTTAATGTTCAATATATAGCCGAGGCTTTGCTTGATCCAATTGTTGAATCAAGCCGCTTTCTGATAAAGCGGCCCTCTGAATCTGGTAATACTTTGGATGCAGTGTACTCGATTATTACCCAGGATGATCCCACAAAAACTTTGAAGCTGCGAATAGATCGTACTGCTCAGGATCTGAGCCCGGATGATTCAAGGCTTTTATCTGAGCCTTTTTCCGGTATCCCTGAATCAGAATCATGGCCTGGTGGTTCTTTAATGGAAAAAGGTGTCCTGCGTCAGATAACCTGGCATTTCAGTACCCGAAAAATACTTATTCGTTTTCTACATGAAAACTATTCACCCGATCATTTAGCCTATGAGATTTCTTCAGGAGGATTTGATTTTGCTATAATGATAACATTCGGGAAAGGGGAATACAGCGCTGATCATACAGCCGTATGGCAGATTCCTTTTCCACAAATGAAGGCCCCGCTTGCCAGGCTTTTTAAAGAATTTTTAGCGACAAAGTTGGTTGCCTCAGAGCTAAAGCCCTCAAACCCTGCCGATGCCCCTCTCATACAACCGGTAAAAGATAGATTAGAACGTCTTAAACCGGCTGTTCACCAGGCAGCGCTCGATGCCTTTTATTCAGGGAATTTTAATAACAAGCGGATTCTGGTTGAGCCTGTGGTGCGCCAGCTTAAGCGCTTCGATCGCCTTTTGGAGGCTGCAGGGGAGGTTATCCTGGATGACAGGTATCCGAAATTCAGAGAAATCGCGCCCAGAAGGGTTCATCCCTCACCCCGGTTGTACCAGCGATTGCTCGATGAGTTTGTAACTCCCGGGAGTATACTGCTTAGGGAAGCTCAAGCTAAGAGTCTGGGCGAGGCAATAGACGGCCTTGCAGCGCCTTTAGGAATTGTTGAGCTTAAAGGGGGTTCATACATTTTTTCACCCGACATAACAGAGCATATTTTCCTTTCCTGCTTTTTTAGTTTGCTTCCCCCGGCAGGTTCCGCATCCATAACAGAGGTTGCGCTTACGCTTCAAACCGGCGTTTACGGGCTTCCAAAGGACACATTTTTATTTCTTATATCTTCTCTTGCCTGCAGCGGTTTGATTACTCTGCTAAAAAATGGCCGAACAATCCCTATTGATTTTTTAAACTTTATGTCGGCAGAGAAGGCAGATGAGGTTGCCCCGGGAGAGCTCATAAACCAAAATGATAAAGAAACACTGAAAAAAGAATGCTCTTTTTTGGCTCCGTCATCGGTCTGGGAATCATTTGGCTTACGACAGCAGCGTGAGGCCTGGAAAACCGTAATAAAGTTTAAAGAAACAGCATCAATACTGGCTGCGGAAATCCGGTATCAGCTTTCTCAGGTGGCTGAGTTTTCAGCATTTAATGTATTTAATCTTCCAGCAATTGAGCAAAAACTTAATTCCCTTACCAGTCTGGCAGATGAGATTAAAACCTCTTATTCAGCGAAGGAAGGCCTGGAAAGGTTCTTAAGAACATGGCGGGGAACCGGACTTGAAAATGAGGATATTCAGTTTATAAAGAAACTCAGAGCTTTTCTCTTACAAAACACCGAGCAGTTTGTGTTTATTCATCATTATATTCACCATTCAGCCGCAAATGAAGCAGCAAAGCAGGATAATAAAATTGAAGAGCTTCGTAAAACAGTACTTTCGTTATTTGAAAAACCGGAGATTTTTATTGCCGGGGATGAGGGAAAACAGTTAAACTCACAGTTTTCCCATTTCAGGGAGTATTATATTAGCTTTTACTCAAGAAAGCATGCCGAGCACTACAGGTCCTTCCAAAAGCCTTCATTATCAAAATTTGCCCTAAGGGCCGCCTCGGCTTTAGAACATCTGTCAGCTATTGAAGCTCTGGACAGACCTCCCGGGTTGGAGCAATTTTTAAGGGAGATTAAGTCCCCCGGGATAGAACAATGTGCTAGGAAAATCTCAGAAGAATTAATCCGCTCACCAGTCTGCACCTGCGGATATCAACCTGGAGATATGCCTGAACAAAGAGAACAGGTAGAGCCCGAGGAGATAATCAATAGATTTTTTATGGAATATGTTGATATAATAAATAATCCAAAGGTGCTGGAATCAATTACAGCTCGAGCATATGCGATTCATGATTCTGAACCTGAAAATTCAAATCGGCTCAAACAGATCAGTAAAATTGTACAGGAAGGCAAGCTGACCTCAGCTCATTTACTCAATATCATTGATGAGCAGACAACCTTACAACTATCCCGTGCCTTAGTCGGTAAGGTTCAGATCCGGCATAAAAAATTAAGCAAGCTTGTATCTCGCCTTGCCGGAAGAAGGCTTACACAGGGGCAGGTTCGAAAGATCGTCAATGAATGGGCCTCTTCGGATGATGAGAATACACTGCTGGCTATTGAAGAAGATATTGAGCCCAGGCATGTTCAGGCTTCCCTTCCCGGTCCTCTGGAATGGTGGCCTCTTCTCCATGGGGGGCTTTTTGGCAGGGAGTTTCAACAGGAGAAAATGAGACCTGGGGAAATCGAAGAAATTGAAAATAGACTTGAAAAGCAGTTTCCTTCCCTCAGGCTTAAAGAGACTTTGCAGTTTACTGATACAGAATCACTTTTACGATTCATTACTAAGGAAAGATACCACAGCCGGGCTGTACAGGAAGCCTGGCGTCTGCTTGCTGAACGAATCCTCACAGGGTCCAGGTGGCCCAGCGAAATTGATATTCACTCCTCGCATGCTGATCATGACAAGGCTGAGAAAATACAAAAACACCTTGGAACAGTAAAAATGATTTCGGAAAGGCTGCATCAGCAGTATCCTGAACGTCTTACCATGAGGATTTTTACTGAAGAGCTGATGTTTAATGAATGGAAAACAACTGAATTACAGTTGGTTGCTGAAAAGGCAATACAGGAAGTGTCCGATCTGGGTGAAGACTGGCTTTCAAAATTACCAGAAGTGTCGTCTATTTCTTTAGATGATAATACTATTATAGTTATTGTTGATGGAGCGGCACCGGATGTATGGCTTGAATCAATCAAAGGAGTTGAGTCTTTTAAAGATGATGTGCCTCGATCCTGGGCAAGACTTGAGGTGAAACCTGATACAGTAGATTCTATTGCCCGGCTCTTTGGTTTTAATAACGACCCTGTAGAAGAGTTCTCAACCAGGAACATTGTATATCACAATTTAAAAGGAAATGAAGAGCACGCTATTGTGGATCATGTTTTACCCATCCAGCCAGATAAACCGGTTGTTATTCGCCTGGGAATAATTGACCGGGGCGCACATGCCGGGGGAATGCGTTTATCGGATATGAACAGAATCTTGAAAAATATACTTGAATCAGACCTGCCTCAATTGATCGATGCTTGCAGACAGTTGAATCGGCGTTTAATTCTTACAACAGATCATGGACTTTCTCTAACTGCAAAGGGGCTTTTGCATGGGAAAGGCGGTGTATATGAGCGCTGCATTTTTCGAGCTGAGTGGTATACAGTCCGATAACCATCATAAGCATCATAAAGGGTGGTATTTAAAAACTTGACATTTGATACTTGATGAAGATATATATCTACGTTTTACAATTTTGACCATATTTAAGAGCATTAGACATTAGTAAGCCAATTTAATATATACTGTTATCTCTCTACTTCCGAGGTTATTGTGCCTAAAACGCCGGCAAGATTATCCAATACTGAAGAATCAGGAAAGTGAATCGTCATCTTTAAACTGCCGTCTTCATTTTTTTCCATACACTCGGCAAGAAGTGTCTTAAACTTATCAACATTATCTTTGTTCTGGTCCCTGTTAGAACCTATCAGTTCTCCAATGAAAGAAAATGCCGCACTCATCAGCTGGCCACCGGCCCTGGCAACACTTTCTTTATGTGCCCGTTTTACAGCCTCCCTTTCCATTTCTTTCTTTTGACTTTCATCAATTGCAGCATCTGGTTTCGTGCCCAGAAGCACTTCCAGTCGCCGTTTTAACTCTTCCATGCTGCCGGTAAAGGATACTTCGTTAACCTTTGATTTTACATCAAGAGAAGCTAGAGCTAATTCATGTTTGGCAGAAAGGGTATTCAGCAGGCTTTCTTCCAGGGTATTCTCCGTTACCAGAAGATAAACCTGCACCGGCCTTTTCTGCCCCATACGATGTGCACGGGATATCCTCTGCTCCAACACGGCGGGATTCCAGGGAAGATCAACATTGATAATGGTATTGGCAGCCTGAAGGTTGAGCCCTGTTGAACCTGCATTCGTGGTAATAAATACTTTACATTTCGGGTCATGCTGAAACTGATGTATCAAGCCCTGCCTTTTCTTCTGCGGCACAGACCCGTCCAGACGAATGTAATCCATATTCTGTTTTTCAATAAGAGGTTCAATGAGATTCAACATTCTTGTCCACTCTGAAAAGAGGATTATTTTCCTGTCATCCTCAAGATTGAGCTGTTCCAGAAGTAAATCCAGTTCTTTCAGCTTACTTGAATACCCGGGAGGAGTTTTATCTACCAGGAAGGTACTGTCAGCAGCCATTCGACAGATTAAAAGCGCTTTTTGAAGCCTTAGGAGGTCCATTTCCGTCAGGAATTTTTTTGAAATAATGGTAGAAATAATTTTCTTTTGGCCGTCATGGATTTCAACCTGTTCTTCTGTCGGCGGTATCCTTAAGATTTCTGTTGTCCTTGGAGGAAGCTCTTTCAGTACCATACTGCGGGTTCTCCGGAGGAAGAGCGGCTTAAGTTTCTTTCGAAGCTCATCGAGATTTTGATAGCCTAACAATCTTCCCTTTTCATTCACAATTCTGTGACGGTTAAAAAAGCGAAAGGCAGGTCCAAGCCTGCTATTATCGATAAATTGAATAACAGAATACAATTCATCAAGCCTGTTTTCAAGAGGGGTGCCAGTAAGCACCAGAGCGAAGGGAGATCTCAAAGCTTTCACGACCTGAGTGGTTTTTGCTTCCCAGTTCTTTATTCTCTGACCTTCATCGAGTATGATGAGATCCCACGGTACCGTTTCTATTGTCTTAATATCCCGGAGTACCTGTTCATAATTACAGATTGTAAAAAAACAGTTGTTATCGTATTGGCGTGTTCTCTCTTCTGCGGTGCCGATAATCAGCTGGCAGCTTCTGTCAGAACAACGCTTTATCTCAAGACGCCATTGGGATTTCACAGATGCCGGGCATATGATTAACACCTTTGAAATGTCTGCCTCAGCACTGAGCAGTTCAGCAATTCCAATCCCCTGTATGGTTTTTCCCAGCCCCATGTCATCAGCAATAATTGCTCTTCTCACTCCTGCGGCAAAAGCGATACCGTCGAGTTGATATGGCAGCAACTCAACCTTTAACAGGTTTTTACGCAGAGGATGATTTTTTGGATTTTTTCTTATCTCGTCTATCTTCTTTTGAATCTTCCGGCAAAAAAGAAGATTGTTTATGTATTCTTCCGCATCAGGATAGATGGTAACATCCTGCCCTAACTGTTCAAGTTTTCTGACGCGTACCAATAAATCAGAAACATCTAAAATCACACGGCTTCTTAAAGGAGTTACTATTTCCTCTATTTCAGTATCTAATACATCGGGGAGAAGAAGGCGCAGTTCCACATTAATTCCATAATGCAGGTGTACG
>Ga0114925_10001461_pt1 | contig 11666 bp, 11 predicted proteins | sample SumtaG_2_FD_87287 | JGI IMG/M metagenome (GOLD analysis project Ga0114925, IMG submission 87287) | Deep subsurface microbial communities from Indian Ocean to uncover new lineages of life (NeLLi) - Sumatra_00607 metaG | ecosystem: Environmental > Aquatic > Marine > Oceanic > Sediment | place...
ACATCCTTTCTTTTCCTCCTAAAATTACTCCTGTCGCAGCACAACCTCCACACACAGCCCCACAGGCACCTTGCCATCCTTTCTCAGATTTATATCCCCCAAATCCACCAGCTAAGGGAATAATAAGGTTATTAATAGTACCATTATTGATCCCTAGTACATCTAAAACGCTTGTTAATGTCAATTCAGCACAATTCGCACCAAGGTCCATTTTAGGCAATTTCTCTTCTAATTCCTTAATTTTCTCATCAAATTTAGCATTAATATTTTGTTCCATAATTACACCCTCTATTCATTTATTAAATTATAAATATTGTTTATTATATCAAAAATTTAAATCTTTACTTTTCTGTATCATTAAATCCAATTAAAAAAAATTAATAGAAAGTGGAAAATCAACTATCCGCATCTGTTAGAACTGTGTAGCAAGGTGTATCGATTCTGTGAGAAATATAAAAAGGTGGAATTCTTTCATGTGGGACAGAATAACCCTTTATCCAAAAGTGCGATAGATTATGTAATGAGCAATTAAATGCTGAAAACTATTATTATATTTTTTTAATTTCTTTATCTTTTTTCATAGTGTTTTATTATTGATTTAATGTTATGATTCAATAAATATGCCTGGCCAATTTAAAGGACGGTTTCCTTATCCTGATTATATAAACTGTGAATTTAGCTCTTTATATTTGTTTTTTTAAGCCAAGATATAATTTTTAATACTCAAGAAACTTTTGGTAAAGATGTTGTTCAATTATTTCATAATGGTGATTTTTTAGAAAACCTTGCTAAAAAATACAAACAGGATAAATCTCAGTTTGCTGATGGCATTTCTCGTATATTACGTAAGAAAAAAATCTTTAAACAAATAAAGGAATTGATAGAACAACATAAAATTTCCCGAATAAAGAATACAAGCTAAAAAAGAGAGGTTTAACTCTTGGCTTTTATTGGGGATGCCTACAAGATCTAGAACAACAATTACATTAAAAATTAAACCCTAAAATCCCAATATATAGAATTTAATATCATCCTTGCTTACTTATTAAACGATGAAAGAGTTAACTGATACAGAAATCCAGTGGCTCGAAGCTTTTGCCAAAAAGCATGAATTTTTCGCATCCTTCCTGCTTCACTACAAATTGAAACATTATATATCGAATAATCAATAGCATATACTCCACCTCTATATTAATCAAGTAGAAGAACAAGGTGATACTATATTGCCTGCCGAAGACATCAAATTTATGGAAGAATTTTCTGAAAATCACGAACCATTATCTGAACTATTAAAAATCTATGAAGATAAAGGATTTTTGGATAAGATCAATTATGAGGCTTTTTTAGAGATTAAATTAAACATAACAGGAAAGGCAGAAAAGGCAGAAATAAGTAAATCATTGGAAAAAGCTTTTAAGCATAAAGTCGTCAAAATACCCTGCCCACACTGTAATTTTCTGTGCTCACCCCATATTCAATTCTGCAAGAAATGTGGTGAACCTTTGCCTAAATTAGAAAAATTTGACGGTTATAATGGCGTCTCAGATGTGCCTGATGTGGATTATGCTGAAAGAAACATCATTCACTCGCTTGAAAAACTAATTAATCGACCAATTCCATTAAGGGAGAAACTGAATCCAAGCTAAACTTGCTACGTAAAAGAAGGTGGAGAAATCACGGGACTAAGCCTTTTTAAGTGTGGATTGAGCAAATTTCCTCCCGAAATTTTAAGACTAAAGTCTCTTAAAGAGCGGGTACTCAGGAGAAACGAGCTTACCAATTTGCCGAAAGAAATTGGATTTCTTTCCAACCTTAAATACTTAGATTTGCGAATAAATCGCCTTGAAACATTACCAAGTGCTATAGGGCTGGTTGTTAAATTGAATGATTTAAATCCTAGCTCGAATAATTTGACAGCGATTCCAGATTCAATCGGAGAACTGGTGATGCTAAAAAATCTGAATCTTGTTAATAATAAGTTAAGAAGAGTGCCCGAATGCATCGAAAACCTGAATTATCTTGCATTCCTCAATCTAAAGGCAAATTACTGGATCCAAATGCCAGAATGTGTGGAACAATTAAAAAAACAAGGAGTTCAGATTATATTCTAATTTTGATGATTTTTATATCTTTTATTAGGTTTGAATAAGAGAATTCACATCTCACTTTTATTAAAAATAAATCTAGATTATATCAATAAATTTATTTTCAACTCATCCAAATCTTTTTGGTATTTAAGAATTTTAGTTAACCCAAATAATTCTTGAGATTTCTGTTTAACCTTTTTCAAAAATTTATCTGCTAGGTTTGCATACACTAGAGCTTTACGTCTTTCTCGATACTCCCAATAAATTTTCGCTCTTATTGTATTAAAGCAAAAATCAAAAATTTGGAATAATGAGTCTTGTTCCAGAGTATATGGGATTTTATTTGTTCTTGGATTCTTTAATCTTTCATTAAACCAGATTAAATAATTATAAAAGGTGTTAATATAATTCAACGCACTCTCTAAATCATACTTTTTAAGAATGAGTAGTGCAAATTTCTCTAAGTCGTTGAATGAGACGAAAAATCTTGAATGAAATATATATATATCTAATAATTCAATAAATTGATTCTCATCATTCTTTAATTCCTTAAATAAATCCTTCCAAAAGGATAAATCTCTATTTTCTGGAATTTTGTATTTTCTCCTAAATACAAGTTTAAATGGATAACCATTAGAATCAAGTTCATCAGTAAAAATCCTTTTTATTAATTCAAACTCAGATTTTTTTTGTTCGGACATTAGATTTCTCTGAAAATCATAAAAGTTGAAAAGTTGTATATCAAATTCTCTGCCTATCAGATTCTGATTATAAAATGGAAAATAAGTTGGTAAATAGTTTAAAATATTATCCTCTGCGAGTTTTGGAAATTTATTAATTCCATATTCTATTTGTATATTCGCTATTTTTGAAAGTTGATCTTGGAAAAGATTTTTTTGAGGAATAATATTTTTAACCAAACTTCTATCTAAATCTCCTAAAAATTTTTCTATATTAAATGGAACGGTCAAGAAATCAAGACTCTCAGTATTTTTATTAAAATCTTTAAAAATTTCCTTAATATCATATAGAATTCCTTTCTCATCTTTTGATATATCTCTACTTGTCTTTATTTTTCTTGTTTTAGTCTTAATAATATTAAACTCTAAACCCTTCTCAACTGATCCCATAATTTCATTAAAAGTGTAATCTAATTGAAAAAATTCAGCTATTAATGAAAAATTCTTAATTAAAAGCGGAAATGATTTTATATAATTGTTCATTCTCTCTGGAGTATCAATTCTATGAATGTAGTGAAATATTAATTTAGTTATATCTTCTTTGAACTCGTTAGAAGAAAATAATGAATCTAAGTATTGTCGATTCATCCTCAATAAATTAAGATAAGCAGGAGCGTAAGCTTTAAAATGAGTTATACTCAAATCATATAATGGAAAATGAGAGTCAATATATCCTCTTTTTAGGGGATCGAAAGCAATATTTTGTTCCAGAATACAAGCAAGATAATATATAAAAAAAGCGTCAAATATTGAACCTCTACTCTCTAGAATATAAGCGATTGGTTTTAATAGAGTATTAATTAATTTTGAACCTTCATTTGATTTTGATTTTAATAAATCTTGTAAGTTTTCTACCTTAAAATTAAAAAATTCAACCAGATTAAATTCAGGGTTAACATCTATAACATTTCTCTCAAAAATTGTAATTTTATCCTTAAGAATCCAGTCATTATTCTTTATCACTTTATTTACTTCATTTATATTATTAGTTTTTTTCAGATAGCGGAATAATAATAATAAAACATCCTTATTACTAGGATAATCTTTTTTCAATTTTTTTATTATAGATATCACTTCTGAACCCTTTACCAAATCAAGACCATTAAAAAAGAGTTCACATTTCTTTTTAAAAAATGGATATTGAGATTTCTCAGAAAAGTATTTAGACGCAATTTTATATATTTCCTGTATTTTTTGGAAAAATTTTAATTTTTCTTTCGGGTATTTATTGACTTTATTTACAAGATGATCAATTCTTTCAAGCAAATGCCTTATAATGAATTTTTTTTTGACATCCTCTCTTTCGGCATCAATGTCTGGCAAAATTTCCTTTGAACCAATAAAAATTTCTTCAGAAATTTTTGAGTAGCTTATCTTTTTCAACCCATGTTTAGAATTATATTCTTTCTTAAATGATTTATAAAAGGTTTCATTTTGATGATAAAATATTCGTATTAGCATCAATAATCTTGATTTTAAATATAATGCTTCATTCTTTCTCGATTCTAGATTGGATATTTCTTCGATTTTCTCAATAACTTCTTCAATTACATTCTGAAATACATCAATTTTCTCAGTATTAGAACATAAAAATTCAATGTGATATTCTAGGTATCGTTTTTCTACTCCAGTTAAAATTTCAGGAGACAATACTAATTCAAAAATATATGCTTCTTTCTGATCCTTCGGTAAAAGTTCTAATGGATATTCATTCTCTTTAACATCAATTTCCATTTTTATTTTATCTAGAAATTCCAAAATGTATTTTCTAATAAAAGTTAATAAACAGATTCTGTTATTATTAAGGAATTTGATTATATTTTGATTCTTTTGACCTTTAAACTTGATTATCAAATCGTCCAAAATTTGATGTGAAAAATGGAATAAAAAATCAAAGTGATCTTCAAGGTTTACTCCAGGAAATTGCCAACATAGTAAAAACTTAAAAAAATAAGTCTCAACTTGTTGTCTTATGGAATATAGAATTGGATCATCAGAAATTAAGTAATAAACTTCTTTTTTATTTTTATTCTCGGTCTGAAAAATAAACTCTTCTAACTTATTATCATCTTTGAAGTTATCTATTATTTCTCGAAAAGGAATTGGATTAAAATCAAATTCTTTTCGCATTGTTCTATATTTCTCATCAGGATGATGCAGAATTAAATATAACATTAAATCGAAATACCGTTTAGAGTTGCCTTTTAACATTTCTGAATCAATATTAAAAAAAACTAAATATGAAAAAACATCTGAATATATTTCCTTGGCTTCAATTAAATCAGGATTCTCAAAGAACATAGGATATTCAAGTTCTAAAAAACTGCGCATTTTATCAAATACGTTTTGCCAATTTAATCTGGATTTAATCATTTTTGATAATTGTTGATCTTTGCTAAGTGCTTCTTTTTCATTATAATATCGCTCAGTTAGCCGATACCTCTTTCTAATGCGAGTATTGGGATCATTGACTGGAAAACTTTCAACATAATTCATCCTTTTAAGGGATTTCAAAGTACGATCGAGTGTTGATTCACTTCTAAGAAAATTTCCACCACTTTCATTTAGTTCTTTGAATGATTTAGGTGCTTGCTGAATAAGTTCGATAATTTTTTTTTCTTTTTCATTCAGGTCTCTCATTATTATAAAATTAAGAATATTATATATATAATAGTTACTATAATAGTCAACAATCAACTATCATTCACGAGAGTATAAATATGAATTCTGATTATTTATTATTTAATTTTCAAGGTGAATATAAATGGAAAGAAAAATTGAAATTTTGGTTGATGGCTCAAACATAGCATTTTTTCTTCGGGATGAAAGAAAAAAGGCTAAATTAAGTACATTAAAGTTACTTATTTTATATCTTGAAGAAATAAAGAAAATGTATGCTATAGAATATCAAATAATCACAGATGCCTCATTAAAATACAGGATTGATGATAAACATAAATTAGAAGAATATTACCGTCGTGGAAAAATAGTTGAATGCCCTAAAGGAGTAAAAGCAGATTATTTTACAATAGAATATGCTAATCGGTACCCTGATTCCACTATTATTATCTCAAATGATGGTTTTAAAGAATATAATACATCTAATCTGATAATTATAAAATTTGGATTGATTTTTAATGATATTGTTTTAAAGCCAGATCTTCGTGAAATCTTAACTAAATTAAGATTAAGTTATTCTATGAGTGGAGAAAAAGTTGAAACTGCTTAAATGGTTGGATTTTAAGATAACTAATAGATGTAATAATAATTGTGTTTATTGTGGAGTTAAAAATGATTCTCCTTCTGCTCCTGAAAAGATTCCATTTGAAACTATTGAAAAAACTTTAATTGACACTTTAGATTCCAAATTTAATTATATTTGTTTTCTTGGAGGTGAACCTTCAATAAGAAGAGACATTGTTGATGTAATTAAAGTTGTAGCGAATGAACCCGATCTTCACCTAAGGTTAATAACCAATCTCAAAGTTTTTAATGAATCAATGTACCATTCTCTATTTTCCACTTCAAGCAACGATGCAGAATTAGTTGCTTCTTTTGAAAATATTTCTTATCCAAACTACAAACGAGTGAATCCCCAAGAATCATTGAAACGTATTGATATGATTAACATTCTGGCGAGAAAGTATCAAGAAAAATTCAATAATAGGAGAAAAAGATCAATTTCACTTCATTCAGTAATATCAAGGGAGAATTTTTATAAAATAGGGAAATTCGTGGAGTTCTTTCTAAAAAAGGGAATTGAGATTTCATTGGGACTCGTTTGTCCTTCAGTAATCACAAAAAATCCCATGAATTTCAATGAATTCACACGAGAAGAACTCCAAGTAATTATAAATCAATTAAATGAGCTAGAGCCTCAAAATAAATTAAATTTTGCGAATTCTGTATTACGAGACTTTCTTAAGATGTATAAAGTCGGAGAATTTTCTCATAAAAATAACTGCTGGGCTGGAAAAAAGCAAGTTATCATTAACTCGGATGGAGAAGTATTTCCATGCATCTCAGAGAGTTATTTATCCTCCAAACATTATGGAAACATTAATAATGAGAGATTCAAGGATATATTAAAAAGACTTGATAATTTTAAGTGCTCAATGGCTCCTAATTCTGCTTGCTGGGATCATTATATGTGGGATCGTTTAGGAAAAAAAATAGAGGGAGGAGAAAACTATTGAATAGCGGAAATGTATCTGTTGTAGTTCCAACTCGTAATAGAATGGAAAAATTAATTCAACTCTTGAATTCATTTAAAAAGTTAAAAGAGTTCCCTATAGAAATTATTATAGTTAACGATGGTTCTATAGATCAGACACAAGAACTATTGAATAATTGGGAATCAACAGTAAAAGATTATTTTCCAATAGTATTCAATAAACCCGTATCAGAGGGACCTGCTGCAGCTCGAAATGTTGGAATACAATTAGCTTCTGGAGATTTAATTGCATTTACAGATGATGATTGCATAGTACATCCTCACTGGATTAAGGCGATTAAGAAGTCGAATTTATGGGATACTAACGATAAAGTTGTGGGATTAGGTGGTAAAGTATTACCTCTTAGAAAAGGAATTGTGAGTGATTACTTTACCTTTCACCGCATTTTGGAACCCCCTCGCTATAATCAATATTTAGTCACTGCTAATGCCTGCTATTTTAGAAGTAAATTGCTTGAAGTTAATGGATTTGATGAAAGTCATAAATACCCTGGAGGAGAAGACAATGGATTAAGTCTGAATTTATTCAAATTAGGATACAGATTTGGATATGAAAAAGATATGATTGTATGGCATGACTATAGAACTTCATTAATCTCTTTTTTGAAGACTTTTTATCGTTACGGTAAAGGTTGCGCAGAAATTACTCAAAAATATCTTATAAATCAAAACAAGACAAATTTTATCGGTGGTTTTTAATGACTTTATTCGATTTTAATAGAAATAGTGAAATTCGAAATTCAGGATGGAAAAAAAATACTCTTCAACCCCCTTTTAAATTCAAGGATATTTTGAATGATTTTAAAATCCAATGGATTTGCTATTTGAAATCATACTCATCATTTTCCAAATCATTGATTTTCTTTGTTTTACGAGTATTTCAAAGATTTTCTTATAATTTGGGATGGGTAAAATCAAAAAGAGATTATTGGAGAAATCAAAATAAGAGGTGAATAAAACATGAAATCTAAGTTTGTATTACATAAAGCTGAAACAACTTTTGAAAATATCATCCAAAATGGTTATTTCGAGAGATATGATACAACTAGTTTACAAAACAATTTTAATACGTTTATTGATTCTTTTAAAATCAAAAATGGAAGAACGCCATTCATATATGAGGTGCTTAAATATCTATTTCAAAACTTAGAACCAAATTTAAAGCAAAAAATCTTAGAAATCATCTATGAAAAAGATGACAATTGGTTTTTAACAACTGGACAATATATTCTGTTTAATTTATATAATTGGATTAAAGATTTAAGGAAAGTCAACAAGCTTCATAATAATCCAGATAAAGTTTCTGACCTTTTGAATGTTTGGTGGAGAAATTTCCACGATATTGAATTCAATGGAATTGAAGAAACTTATTGTTCAGAATGCCTTGATAAAGTTTTACTAGAGTTGACAAATAATTGCAATTTAGATTGTATAATGTGTGGAGTAGGCAAAAATCCTTATGATACCAAAAAGAATTTTTCTTTAAACTTAGTTAAATCTCTTTGTAATGACGTTCTGAGAAAAGTTTCTCTCTTAAGATTAAACGGATTAGGAGAATCCACAATTTTACCAAATTTCTTGGAATATTTGGAATTGATTTCTAGCCTCCCTCTGCAATTAGAGATTGTCACTAATTTAACAGTCAAAAATCAATTAGTTTGGCAAAAATTACTTGATGCAAAAACAAATTTCCTCATATCATGCGACAGTTCAAAACCAAAGATTTATGAAACAATAAGAAGGAGAGCATCTTTTTCGGTATTTAAACATAATTTAAAGCTATTAGCAGATTCCATTTCACATCCATTACAAGCTCAAATAATTTTTACTTTGATGGAATGTAATTTAAATGAACTTCAAGGTGTATTGGAATTAGCTACTGATTTTGGTCTTGGTGGAGTTATCGTAAATGTAGTTAAATTAGAAGCGAATAACCAAATGTGGATTGAAAAAAATTTTGACCAAATTCTTCAGTCGTTTTATCAAGCAAATAATTTTGCTAAAAATTATGGAATTAATTTGAAATTACCAGACCATCTAGGCAATTTGAAGGTTGATTGTGAAATATCTAACCCATCTAGCAAATTGGAATGTAATAATCCTTGGAAAGAGGTTTACATACGATACAATGGTGATCTAACAGTGTGCAACATGTTAAATCCCTATGTATACGGAAATCTCAATCTGACGTCCTTTGAAGATATATGGAACGGAATTAATGCTAGAATGTTTAGAAAGTTAGTAAATACACCCTTCAAGCATCCTTACTGTCAAGATTGTTATTATTTAGTTTAAATAAAATTTGGTGAGTCTTATGAAGAAAGATTATCAATCCATCGGGAGGGATGCTGATTGGAGTTTTCAAGAAAAAAAACAATTGAAGGACTTAATGTTTTCCTCAAAATGCAAAAATTGTTCCATTCCTAAGAAATGCTTAAAGAAAAAGTTTGAACGATGTTAAAGAGTTAGAAAACTTAGGATTAACAGAATTAGGATGTGAAGTTGCTTAGATATTTGGATCCTCTATGCCAAAATAAAGAATCTTGAGAATAAATATGAATAATAATTTTTTGAAGAATTTTCATAGTTTTAATGTATACATATCAATATTCCTACTATTTATGCTTGGTGTTTATATCAGTGAAGCCATTTTTCCACATCCAATTCTGAAGAAAATAATGCCTTTACTTTTTTCTTTCAATAATTTTGACTAAATCTAATTTTAATATTTATATATAATATTTATACTACTCAATTCGATTTCCCAGGGAAAAAAATATAAAATACAGATATTCATACTTTCTATATTTTGTAGAATTCAATTATAAAATCCCGAATTCAGCATTCTCTCTAAATCATGTCGAAAAATAGCGATACTGAAATAAAATACACATATATTTACTTTAATTTTTCTATAATTATCTCTATTCTAGTAGATGTATAAGTAGATCTACAGTTTTTTAACTGAATTTGACCATAACGGCGTTAAAGTTTTAATAAATGTGTGATTATAATATAGAAAAACTTACAATAATGTAAAACTATAATATAAAGATGACGGTTGAATAAATGGTATCTGAGATTAATATTGAACAATTAGATATAAATACTGAATTTAGAGAAACAATTAATTCTGAAGTTAGACAATGGAATGATAATATAGATATTTATCGGCGTTATGATAATAAAAGCGAAGAAATTTTTGAATTCGCTCATGAACTTTTTGTAGAATATATCCAATTATTAAGTAATACCCACGATTTCTCTATAATTGATGAAAATGCTATAACAAATCAAAATAGAGGAAAATATCAAATCAATTTGAATAATTCTATAAGTTTAGCAAACAGAATTGGTCAATTCTTTCTAAATTTTGGAAGAATTTTTAAAAATTTAAGTGTTTCTCTTTGGAGAAGACTCTTAAATATCCTGCATAAAATAGAACGATGGATTTTAAACAATATTCAACGGTTCTGGAACATATTCCAACAAATAGGTTTAAGTTCTATCCAAATAAAAATTGGCATTCCCATTTCTATAACTCTCACATTTAAAAATCCTAGTCGCTCAAACTCAGCTCCTACACCATAATTAAGCTAATCTTTAAGAATTAATGAAATTATTATTTAAATAACATATACATATATTTACATTAATTTTTGAATACATATATCTATTCTAATAGGTATACATGTAGGACTACAGTTTTAAATCGAAATCTGAAAAAAATTTAGCAATAATTTGACTAATTAACATGTATATATCACTTTTAATTTCGACAAAGGAGTCGTTTTTCTCTCCTGTATCCTCGTTCATATAGAGTTTATGATTTATCTCAATCATTATAGATTTTACCCGTTTGTCTTGGTGAAGGAATTTTGATGGCACATAACACCCCACAAATGGTTTATTAATCGCAGTCGTAAGATTAATACCTTCAAAAAAGCTCTAAATAAATTCTGTTAAATCTACGGGTGAATGACAAGGATCTGTTCCAAGACAAATGTGTGGCCTTTTTATTTCTTGAAAGGTTTCATAGGGCAACGGAATCGCTGGAAATGAATGGACATCAATAATAAGGCATTCATCGAAATTATTCAATAGCTCTTGTACTTCTTTTGATATAGCTGTATGATAGGGCTCATAGATATTTTGTAATAGCGTATTTCGCTCGTCTTCATTAATTTCTCTTATCTTTCGACCATTCGAGTCTTTTGTATAAGTAACTCCCATACCCTTAGCTGCCATGACTTCCTTCTCATCATCTCGAAATCTTTCTGGATCCAGAACCAATCTACTATAGTTATACACTACTGAAATCCCTCCTAATTCAGCAACGCAGGAAAAGATTTCGTCTGTATATCTGTCAGTCATTCTTAACAATTCTGATTGAAGAACTTTATTGCTTAACAAAAATTTGACTTTCATTTCAGGACGTATATAAGTAGAACTATGAGGGATGTTGACCAGAAGCGGGATGATAACTTTCTTCTTTCTTATCTCAAATGGGTTAATCATGAAAACAATTATCTCTATAAGTTGTTAATAATATCAATATCTAGTTGTTTTCTTGATTTATAAATCCAATCCTGAAGAAAGTGAACC
>Ga0114925_10001463_pt1 | contig 11662 bp, 10 predicted proteins | sample SumtaG_2_FD_87287 | JGI IMG/M metagenome (GOLD analysis project Ga0114925, IMG submission 87287) | Deep subsurface microbial communities from Indian Ocean to uncover new lineages of life (NeLLi) - Sumatra_00607 metaG | ecosystem: Environmental > Aquatic > Marine > Oceanic > Sediment | place...
GATCCTCCAGGGACGAACAGTTCCCGTGAGAGGGTTGAAGAAAGTCACAAAATATGTTTTACTCACCTGTATTCTGAGTCAATTGTACGGAGTTTGGAACTGGTATTATCAAGTCTATTCTACACCGCTTGTCCAAACAACCCTTCTTTCTTATCTCAACTAAACTCTTTATGATCGGTTTTTCTTATAATAGTTGGCTATATTAAATCATTGCTAAAAGAAGATGTTCTCTAACTTTTACTTTTAAGATCAAGATTATTAAGCTTGATATGATTGAATTCCAAACAGGAGTAAATTTATCTACCTAAAATGAATTTATTTCGAAAGCTTTTTGCAATTGGCTAATTTTTTATATAATAGATTCCTTTTTCTGATATACTCTCAATGTACATTCCACTCTCTGAAATTAAATACTCTGGTACATCATAATTATTAATTTGTCTTACCAGTTGGTCAAACCGTATTCCTGTATCTACTTCGAAAATTATGTTCATTTTTGTCAATTGTTTCAATTCACTTTCATAAGCCGTTCCTGAACTCCGTGAACTATAATATTGTTTATTCAGTTCATTAAGCATACCTATCATTGAAATTTCTTGATTAGAATCAGAGTTTAATAGAGACCCATCGTATTTTATAAGAGATGATTTGGGTTTTGTTAAATCAATCAACCATATTTCTTGAATGTCTCCATTTCGTATAAGTTCATAGGTGGTATGCGATGTTCGTTGTAAATCATTTGTGGACTTCTACTAGGGTTGTTGTTTATTCCAGCTCTTTCTTTTATATCAAATGTTGTTGTAGTTAAACAACAAACAGACAAAGATTTGATCTTACAACATTTTCACAAATATCCCCCTCATTTACAGGTTTATTTTGAGAATATTACAGGGTATTGCACTTCTTCGGAAATTCCTCAAGAATTCTCATATTTCTATTGCGATGTTGGTCATTTTAATTTGAAAACATATCTGATTGAAAAAGAAATTATTATCCCTTGATTTATGTATACTGTTGAGCTACTCTTATCTTAATTTCCAATTCCCCCCAACACACCCTACAGTCAATACCTCTATTTTTTTTAACAAAACATTAAGTAAAAATGTTTGGAAGGAATCATTCTAAAATTAAAATCGTTATTATAGATAGAACGGATAACCCAATATTATAGCAGCTACTTTTCTGACCTTTTCGGGGTCAAAGATTTCTAAATCATCTTTTTATATTTTTTAGTGTGAAGATATTCTCTACATATAGTGGCAATCATCATCAGTAATCTCAGTGGTATTTGTCACTTGAGTAACAGGGTCCCAACTGTGAGTGCTAGGATCATATGATGTTGTGAATAATTTCACAATAAGATAACTCTGTTAGTTGGTGCCAGAACAATCGCCATCTACCATTATCGTAAATTTATTCTGTGCAATAGTTAAAATAATATGGGACTTTGTGTTGATAATCAAGAGTAAGAGAGCTAACTAAGGACTGCGAAATCCTGTCTATCAAATACTTCCTTAGTATTTAAAACTTGGATAAGAAGGACTTATTCTACCATCTATTAAGTATAAAACGCGCATTTCTTCAGTTAATAAGGACTCATCATGGGTGACCATGATGATAGTTTTCCCGTTCTTATTGATCTCCAGAAGGAGTTCGATAATAGCGGCTGCATGCTCTGAATCGAGATCCCCAGTGGGTTCATCAGCAATAATAACCTTGGGGTCATTAGCTAATGCTCGGGCAACACCTATCCGTTGTTTTTCGCCACCAGATAATTCAGCTGGAAAATTCTCGCGTTTGTCATACACTTCCACTTGTTGAAGAAGATCCAGGGCTCTTTTTCGCCTGTTTTCGCTAGGAACCTTAGAAATCATCATAGGATACTCGACATTTTCTTGAGCACTGAATGAAGGATGCATATTATAAAACTGGAAAATGATTCCAATATCAAATTGTCTGATATCACAACGTTCAGAATCACTTAGTTTTAAGAGATCACGCTCTTCAAAATAGATAGAACCCCCTGTGTTTTTATCTAATCCCGCAAGTAAGTTCAATAATGTAGTTTTTCCAGACCCAGAAGGACCTAGAACAGCAACGAACTCTCCAGAATTGATAACCAAATCAATTCCATTGATAGCTTTGACGATTTCAGCTCGTTGAATATAGAAGCGCTGAAGGTTCTCTAATCTGTACAATGTTTTACTTTTAATCATCCTTTTGACTCCCTTCATCGTTATTTTTTGTCTTTTTATCCTTACGAGAAGGAATCATTTCTATTTTATCTCCCTTAATTACTACTTTAGCTGAAGAAACGCCTTTTAATTGCTTTAATATTTCATCAGGCAGTTTAATAGTGCCATCCGCGTCAATAATTGCTACCTCCTCTCGATCAGCAGCAGTAGTAGCCCCTTCCTTTGGAAATTGAAAGGAAGTCAGACGTCCATCTTGGATTTTGTACGTCCGATCAGTCATAGTAGAAAAACGACGATCATGAGTAGCCACGCAAATAGTTATCCCTAAGTCTCGATTCAACTCTCTAAAATAATCAATAATCACGCCTGTAGTAATACTATCTAATTCACCTGTAGGTTCATCAGCAAGTAATAAGGTGGGTTCATTAGCAAGAGCGACCGCAATGGCAACACGTTGTTGCTCTCCTCCCGAAAGGTGAGCAGGTTTTCGTGATTCTTTCCCCTTTAAACCCAGTCTATCTAATAATTCCCACGCTCGTTGCTTGTGATTAGGCACAAATTTTCCCCAATATCGCATGGGAAACATAATATTATCCAATGCACTCAATCCCCAAATTAAGTTATCGCGGGGTGATTGATACATTATTCCAACTTCATTTCGATATAAGTTTATTTCAGGCTCGGTAAACTGATTGATTAGTTTCCCTTCATACCAGATTTCTCCAGAGCTGGGTTGGTCATATGCACTAAGTAATCGAAGAAGAGTCGTTTTCCCCGCTCCAGAAGGGCCAATAATAGAAATCAGTTCCCCCTTTTTGATTGATAAATGTAACCCCCGAAGGGCAGGAAAATTTAATCCCGCCACTGGGGATGGATAAATTTTAATGAGATCTTGACATTTTAAAAGCATGGGATCACTCAACCTTTAAAATCTCCGAAATATTAGCTCGAGTCGCCATGAGGGATGTTAGGATTCCTGTGAGGATCGTTACTACGAAAATGAAACCATAAATGAAAAATAACACAGGGAGATTGAATTCCAAGATGAACGGGGGAGCGTGTACGAGAAGAGGGGAAAAGACGGAGGTAACCAACATCAGGAAAAGAAGACAAATCACCCCCCCTGGAATTCCACTAATGAATAGCAGGATTACTGGTTCTGTAAACAGTAATACAAAGACCTGCTTATATTTCATACCAAGTGCTCTACTTAATCCCAGTTCCGTGGTTTGTATTGATACTCTCATCACTAAAAAAAGGATAATGACAATGAGAACCACAATGAGTGAATCTAAAAAATTGAAATTGGTGATTATCCACAGAAATTGATCCTTTTGCCTTTGCCTCTCGCTTTCTAGAGATGATTTGACAGTAGTCATACTTCCATCAAATTTACCATTAGTGAGCAGAGTCCTTATTTGGGTTGTAATCGGATCAGGATCGTATCCAGGAAGTACCTTACAAAAAATTCTATCACCATAGCCATAAGATCCAAGAGTATTGTAATAATTCTGTGCAGTATTTGAAATATTTTCGATCAACGATTTCTTAGTAATTATGTAATGGTATGTAGGATCCCTTCTATCAATAAATCCAGGCCAATAGTCAGTCACACCAGTCACAGAAAATGCTATTTCGTCAGTTTCCCCTAGGAAGGGATGATAGAGATCTTCCAAATTTAATCTTTCTTCCTGTGCAGTAATTGAGTCTAGAATAATGGGATACGGGTCAGACGAATTAAATAACGACTGTACTAATTTAGAAAGGGATTGATCATCATAGTAATTCTGCCAATGCGCAATTTGGTGGAAATTCTCCTCGATCCCGAAGAAAAGAATATCGTGGGCAATTCCATTGATATCAGGAACAGTAATGCCTGTTCTTGAAATTGTGGTAAACCTTAATCCTTCAATTGAGTTTAATTGGGTTTGTATTTCAGGTAAAGAAGTAGTTTCTTGAGAAAATACAAGATGTATCTCACCTCCAAAGTCGTAATATCGACTATCAATTTGGTAGTGGTAATAGGAGAGAGGGAAGCTGGATAAGATCATGAGAAAGCTGAGAGTGCAAATCAGAAGTACTGTAACATGGCCTGTCGTCTTGATGTTAATTGAGAGACTTCTAAACGTAGTAGCTAAGAGCCCCCAATCTTTTTTCCAAGAAAAATTCCCCAGCTTTTGCATAATCAACGGGAGAAACCGATTGTAAGCAAAAATGAACCCCACAAGGAAGCTAAATGGACTGACCACTAGTAATAATTGAATAAGAGGAAGAAAGAGGGTGAAAAACTGGGGTTCTTCGATATCTAGATTGCTGGTATTTATTATCTGGAGAAGAATGATCAGAATGACAATCCCAAATACCCCTTGAAGCAGTAAGAACAGGTCGAAATCTATTTTCCCCATCAACTTCCAGGGGGCGGATTTCTTTGTAATAGGGGGTTCTTGGTCTAACAGGGGAAGATCCGACTTAATTAACCTCATCATAGGCCAAATATAAGGAAATAGGGTAAGACAAATGCTGAAGATGATAATTATTGGGACAAACAAGGGAGGAAATATCAGAGTGGGAGGAATAGAGGCGAGATCAAAAGATATAAACCCAGTGGTTGTTGAAATCAATAAGCACCCCAGTACCCCCAGAATGATGCTTATAGGAACCGCTATCAAGGCGAGGATCACAACCTCTGTCAATAGAAGGATCAATAAGAATTTAGATGAGACCCCTCGCATTTTAAAAAGGCCTAGACTTCTTTGCCTTTGCCCATTGATTAACCCAAGCAAAAATCGTACTAGAAGGATTGTTAATAATAGCGCGGGACTACAAAGAATTACAAAGTAATAGAAGAATGCATTATACTCTTCTACCTTATAAACTAGGTTGTTGGGGCTGTTGATTCCCCCAAACCAAAGTATTCTCAGATTGACATTATTTAGATAAAAATTCTTCTTAGATTCTTTCAAAAAGGAGACTAAACTAGACATCAGCTGTATTACATTTTCCTGATTAATAGATGCAACCTGAATACCGAAACCAAACTGCAGATAGACATCAAAACGAAAAGTGGGGGTTGACGAGCGGAAATTTGTTTCGATCGTACTGAATAATTCCAAGTAGTGTCCGATATCAGTAATTAACGCATATTCTTCACCCCGTAGGTAATAAGCAAATTTACTACGTAGAGGAGAGGTTTTATTCAGAGTTTCAGGGGTAATTACCCCTGTTATCTGAATTGAGTGGGAAACGTTTGTCGTAACATCGCCGGTATAAAAAAATGTAATGTTGAACCAATCCCCAATATTTACATCCAACTCTGAGGAAGTGAGAAGAATCGTTTCATTCATGTTCGTTGGTAAATAACTTCCTTCCACACAATTTGCAAGGATTGATTCATTTAAAGAAATTCCATAAATTTTATCGTTATTATAAGGGCCTAAAAACTGCATCCCCCAGTATGAATAACAGATCGGATACAATGGGTGTTTCACTAATACCTTTTCTAATCCACGTTCCTTAATAGTGGTTTCAAGCGCTTCTTGAAGCGCTAAAAGGTCTGTTTTATTGAAATTTTGGATGGAGTTTGTCGAATGTTCATATGTCACACCATTATCAGCTTGTCTAAATATAGTCAGATAATTCTCCGCTTTATGTGTTTCGAGATAAATCAAATAAGAAGTGATGGTCGAGAGTGCGATACTCAGACCAATTAACACAATCATTGATGTACGAAGATTTATCCGTAAAATTTGGACGAGGATCCGTATTTTTTCCCTGAAAATCTGTACCCGATTCATAATCCCTTAAACCCTGGACCTTGATCTTAGAACACTATAATACCTACCTTTGGGAAATTAGTACTCCTACAAAACTAGAATTACGGAGGAAATGAAGTGCTAAAGTATTTAACTATTTCTATTTTCTTGTTCTATCTGGTTTGAGTTGGGGTATTTAGAACTTACCGAGTTTTTTATGTTTTTTGATTACTCCTGTAAATGAGATTTCGCTTAAATTGTTGCGCTTGAGGCAAGGGGATAAAAAAGGCTAAATCATAGACAGAAGAATTAGATGGATTGATAAAATACTATGGGGGAACAGTGGAGACCATCAATAAGAAGAGAAAACTATAAATGCGTTAAAAATCTATCTAGTAAATACAATGGTATGCACAGCAAATATCCAACTGCAGCTAGGGCCACAGCTGCATTCAACAAGATATGAATGGCCTCAAGAAAAGCTCGAACTAGATATTCTCGTAAAATGTCCTTATTGTAAAGGAAAAACCGAAGTAATAGGTACATGGGGGAGTTATCCTACTTCAACGGGAGATGTGCGACGATATAGATGTAAAAACTGTTTACGAACTTTTAATCCAGCCAAAATCCCTTATTGGCGTGATAAAGTGGGAGTTTTTGTTTGGAAAATCACACAGATGGTTATTAAGGATCGAGTTGCAATTAATGCTCTCGCTAAAATGTGGGGGGTGCCGGAGACAACCCTACGAACCCTAACATCTGCTGTGAAAGACTTCCTCGCGTCCAACTTGGAAATAGTCAAACAGCTGCAGGAGCGGCTATCAGTTCCGGACACCGTGAAGCTCTCAGCATTACGAGTTATTTTTTATGATGAAGGCTTCATTAAACTACTGGGAGCGAATGGCTTTATATTGTTTACGCTCTCTATGGATGGTACGCCTATTAACGTAGCTATTGAACCTAGGCGGGATGCACAGACCATTCACGGATATTTTGTACAAGCTATTACCCAATTGGGAGGAATAGATGTTATCGTGAGTGACGGGGCTAAAGCTATCTTAGCTGCAGCAAAAGCTCTTCGTCAGCCGTTAATTTGGTGCAACACATTCATCAAGGAAAGGGGAAGCTGTTAAAAATTTGCTATCTGCACCTAATTATCAAGATGAATGGAGTAAGAAAGTTGCAAATTATTATCATGAAAAATTGAATTTACCTTTTGAGGGAAAAAATACTGATATGGATAATTTAAGCATAAAAAGGGTTTATACTGAAGTAATAAAATGTTTGGAGAAGTTCACACGAGCTCTAGCGAGGCAATTTGTCTCTGGCAATTTAGGAAAGGAAGCCAGGTCTTGTTCTGTGTATTTTCTCCTATTTTTGACTCTTCAAGATGAAAATTTAGGGAAAACCGACTATTCAACAAAAAAATTCATTATTGGAACATAGGATACTTCAAATTCGGCTAATCTAACAAATATATTTTCTCTGTCGTTTAACGTTGGTTATTGCACATCTGCTATATAAGAAATTACAATGACACTACTGAAAGGGATCTTCATGTTCAATGTCATCCTGCACTCCTGTAGACTGTAAGCGCATAGCTAAGTATTGTTTCCAATTCAAAGTTCCCAGCTTCCACGAAATCGTTTATCTCTTTAATTGTTTCTGGAATAAGATCTTGAGCTGTTCTTTTTACACTTAATGCAAAAGCTTCTCTCGTGGTGAAAACTATAGTTCATTAATACCAAATAAATTCGAGATTTCATTTCTAAATGTTAAAATCAATATAAAGATAATTATTCCAATTATATATAAAATAATAATCAAAGATATTTGGGATAAAGGAAAAAGAAATAGAAGAACAACTGATAATAATGAAGGCAGGATGATAAGTCCAATAGATTTATTTAGTAATTGAAAGAATGGTTGATAATATCGATTTGAATCAGATGAAATATAAAATAGGAATGTAGAGAATATGACTATTAATGAAAAGGAAGTACCCATGTTTAATTTGTACAATTCAGGCTTACTAAATATTAATTGGGCCAAAACAAGTCCTAAATACCATTTCGACTTATCTGCCTTCGAACTAATTAGTTCTTTTAATTTTTTCTCCTTTAAAGCATCAGTTTCTTTTTTCTTATGTTGTTCCATTAATTCATCAATATTTGGTTCAAAATAACTATCAATAAGTAGGAGAGCACATAACAAAAATGGAATTGCAAAAATATCAAATTTTGTGATAGAATTTCGAATTAATCGTGATTTAAACTCAATCACGTTAGATTCATGTTTAATCTCCAATTTTGGATTATATCCTGGAATATCGTACTCTATTACATAAGCAATTTGATTTAATGAACTAATATTAATATTGTTCGTATTATATAATCGAAACATAATAAAAGTGGCTTCAAACGGATAATAAATTACATCTCTCCTAATAAAAGTATTTAAAAACAATATAGACTTATGATAGAAATTAGAATTATAAGAAATCCTGTTTGAGATTGTTTCGTTTACAAAAACATTATTAAAATTAAAATTAAGGGTTTCAGAATAAATAGTATTATTTTCTCTCAAAATTATTTGAAAATAACCATCTACCGTATAACCTGTTGGATTTCTAGCGTCCATATCTGAAATTCTAGCATAGATATAGAAAGTGTGATTTTCTGGATTATTGTATTCATAATTGCTTATATTACTAGATCTAGTAAATTCTACCAGACCTATTGGTAATACAATTCCAATACATGCCACTATTCCTAATATAATTACTGTTCCATTTATTTTTTCTCTCATAATGATCACTCAAAATCTAGAAACTTAATAATTTGGTCTGATTTTTAGATAAAGATTATTTTTTAACTTACAATTAGAACTTTATTAATTCTTTTTTAGAGGAAGAAGGGATATCGCAACAACTAAAAGAAAAGAATGATAGATCTTCTGATGAAGTAAGAGAAAATTGAAATAAACCTTCATAATAATTTTTTTTCGAATTATTGGATTATTTTTTATTGATTGGTCTATAATCTAGTAATATTACATGATTTTTCTTCAATTTGGTAGCAATATCATAAAAATCTTTTCTATTCCAATATTTCGTAGCTTTGAAATCGTTGATCACTCTTTTAACAGAATAATTCTTATAACGATCTTCGTGCTTGATGTCGCTAGGGAATCTAGGTATTCTTTGAGAACCATATTTTTCAGAATGACATTTAGGGCATTGTTTCGGGGTTAAAACTCTTCGATTCCAACTATAACCACATTGATTACAAGTTATGACTCTTTTACTATAATTAATTCGAATTTTTCTTTGTTTTCTTCTAACCCTTCTGATTTCATGTTTTTGAAGAATTTCATTTTTTTTATATCATCCTGTCAAAGAAAATTGTTTACACTCTTAAGAAGAAATAACCAATAATCGTCCAGAATATTGCAAAAATAATACCAATAGCTGCAAAACTTTCATATTTTAGAGATTTTTCTAATTTATTGCCTTTATCAGTGCATACATCTTCATAGCTTTTAGCAGCATCCTCTAATTCATTTATTAACCACATATACACTTTTTTCACATTTGGTGCTGTTTCTGTCATATCTATTAATCCTGAAGGGACTATCATTTTAAATTTCCTTACTTTTTGAACATCTAAGTTATATTTAATCCCATAAGATAATAAAACTGTGACTGGAGCCATTATAATTGATAAAACTGTCCAATATACTTGATTAAGATCCTGTGCTACTATTAAAGTAACACCCGTGAATATTAAAGAAATAAATGCAATGTCTCTTGTTAACATTCTATTTGCTTTCTCTTCTATAGCATCAAATAGCGTCCACACTTTCTCATAACTTCTCAAAGCTTCTTGATAAATTATTTTTTCAACTTTACCTGATTCATCCCACTCTTCATCAAATTCTTGCTTTTTAATTTTATTAGATTGGTTCAAGTTAATCAACTTTCACTTCTTTTCTTTCTCTTTTCTATGTCTGCAGCTTTTTTTAATTCCCTAATAGCAGACTTCGGGGGTTTTTCTTTTCTAGTTCTCTTACGTTTAGATTTTTCTCCCATCAGGATTCACCATTTCTCTCTTTCATTGTTTTTAAAGCCGTTTTTGGTGGTTTTTCCTTTCTGGTTTTAATCAACCTTCTCTTTTTAGTTTTCTTCATTTTCTCCATCTGAAAGTTTAACCTCCAAAAGCGCTGTTTTATTTGGTTTTTGTTTTCTAGATCTTTTCTTCTCTTTAATATTAGTTTTTGATTTTTTACTTATGTTAACATCATCAATTATTTTTGAAATGATTTCAGTAACTCTTCTGACAACAAGTAAACAGATGACCTGCTATTTTGGTCTAATTCAACATTTAATGAGACTATACAAGACACTTCAATTGAAAGTCCTTTTTGACGACGATATAATTCAAATCTACCTTCAGGTGAGTTATCAACAGAATAATATCTAACTTGACTAAGAAACTGGTCAATTACATACATTTTATTGTGGGTATTCTTGGGCAAACAATAAAATCCTGCAGGGGGTGAGGTTAATTTTATTTCATCCCTTTCTTTTTTGGCATTATATTGAACCTGCCATTCATGACTAGTTTTTAGATGAGAATAAAGTTGTCTTGGAACAAGTAAATGATAAGGCCTATTGATAGGAATCATTATTTGAGCTAAACTCAATGGGGATAATTCAGCTATTCTTTCGATGGTAGTAATCTTTTCAATTTCTTTTGTTAAGATTGCAATTTCAGAATCTGCCAATTTATACCCAATTTCCTCAAGTTTTATGTAACGATGCCCTCGTGACTTTAAATTTCTCATTGCAAAATTAATTCCTTCAATTTTAAGTTCCTTGTAGTTAGAAGAAGGATCTGACGAAAAAATTGGATCAATAATTTTGTGAAGGTATGATGCTTCGTAATAACCATTTCTAATTCTATCAATATATTCCTCAATCTTCAAAATTTCTTCAGATTGATCTGACAATCTATTTACGTCTCCTAAGCATTTATTTGCAATTTATCCTTATTAAGTTTTAGAAGTTGGAAATTTTTCTTTCATTCCCATTAGAAATCGTGCCTATAATATGCTATTTTAGACTTTTTTAATAAATCACCCAATTTGTCAATAGAATTCATTTTTCAAATATAGGAACATCTAATCAGTTTTTCATGTTCTATGATTTATTTTTCTTAATAGTCTCATTATTGTCTTTTATTATGCGCTTTTATTTTAGTGTTATAAGGGAGTAATAAAAAGTTTTTAGTAGAAGAACTTGAATATTTTGTTTCTCATCAAATTCTATCTTTATACTCCTCACAGGTTAGAACAAACAGGATTGACCAAATTCCATTTTTTTCACAACACCATCTTCATTTGATAAGCAACGAAATCATTTTAAATTTCAATAAAAAGAAATAAGAAGAATCATTCTAACATGTTCCTTTGAAAATACAAAACTCCTGTAAAGGGATGGAAATGATGGAGAAAGATCAAGATAAATTTGATACAGGTAAATTCACTGTGAATGGTTTTCCTATCAAATCTTGGCCATGGCTCTTCTTAATAATTATTTCAATATTATTAGGATACTTTGGTCTCTACCTCATTATACAATTAACAGCACTAGTTTTTATTATAATTCCCCCACTATACAGAAAAATACGGTTGGAGAAAATATCAATCTGGGCC
>Ga0114925_10001464_pt1 | contig 11662 bp, 9 predicted proteins | sample SumtaG_2_FD_87287 | JGI IMG/M metagenome (GOLD analysis project Ga0114925, IMG submission 87287) | Deep subsurface microbial communities from Indian Ocean to uncover new lineages of life (NeLLi) - Sumatra_00607 metaG | ecosystem: Environmental > Aquatic > Marine > Oceanic > Sediment | place...
ACAAGAACCATACAAAAAAAACTTTTAAATTTCACAACCATTCCCCTTTTTAAAATTATTTTTGTTATGACATCTTTTTCAGTCATACTGAATTGTGATTAGAAAAATCAATAGAGCACCTGACACCAAAAAAAAAGAACGGCCCGCTTAAGGCCGCCCTTTTAATCAGAAACTGATAGAGTTTTTAGATGCCTTCAGAAAACTTCTCTGCCCTTTTTCTTTTTTCTTTCTTTTCTTTTTCTTATTTCTTCACGATTAGATTTTCTCAGAAGCTTAACTTCAAGTAGCTGCTCCACCATCTCCTTAGATAGCAACTTAATTCGTTTGCTATATGGATAATATACAAAAGGTTTTTTATTTTTCTCTTTGTATAATCGAAGTCCCCTAACAACCACATTTTCTGCAAAATCATTTTTGTAGAGAAAATCATCTTTTTCAACATTGAGATGGATCAAGCGAGATCTAAGTCTATGAAAGTGGTCATTAAAACTCTTTAATTCTTCAATTAAAACAAGCTTTGTTCCATTCGGAGAAATAGAAACAGCTTCTATATCTTTTTCTGTTTTATAATTAGCCAGAAAAGTCTTTACCTGATCAAAAGAATGTAGTTTTAAAATGTTGCCTTTAAAGCTAATAAAATAACGCTGTGTCGGGCTGCAAGCTACCCTTCCTTTAACAACTCCACTTATTTTTGAACATTTTTCCTGAAGCTTTGAAAGATCCTCATTATATTTTTTTTCTGAAATTTTTTTTGTATCTATGTCTTTTATATCATCCCCTGTATATAAAACAGGCAAAGATAATTCTTTGTAAGTTTTTCCAACACCAAACATATCCTCATATTGGATAATACAGCGAACCTCTGAAGATTCTTTATTCCATTCAACAATGTTTATTTTATTATAAAGAAATAAAAACTTATCTGATATCTCAATTTTCTTAAAATACGGCTTTTTCAAACGATGCAAATTTTCTTTCGCATACCGCCTCCAAACCCCCATAAAAAAATCGTTTGGAATAACATTTTCACCTATGACATACGACAAAAAGCCACTCTTGCCTTCTAAAAATACAAGCAACTCTTTATCTGTCATACGATCTTGAAAATCTTTGTAACACACTTTCAAAGCTTTTTTATTATTTAAATAGAATAAAAGATTATCAAGAACTACATGGTCTTGGCGCCTCATAAAGGATCCTTCTGGGTTACCCAAAAGCTTTGCAAGATTTTTGACGTCATTTCTAGCCATTTCATCAACAAGTTTATCTCCATTTGGAAGCTTAATCTTTTCAGCTATATCTTTCATATTAAAAATAAAGTTGCCGTCTTTATCAAAAACTTTATTGTAGTCGTCATTTTCTTTGTCTAAATCTCCAAAATTTTCAAACAAATCTTTAAATTTTTTTGTTTCTTCTACTACCTTTTTAGTAATTTCAAACTTCTTTTTGCCCCACTTTAAATAAAACTTAATCCCCTGCATCGATGTACAACTGAGCAGCACAAGGACCATACAAAAAAAACTTTTAAATTTCACAACCATTCCCCTTTTCAAAATTGTTTTTGTTTTGACATCTTTTTCAGTCACACTGAATTGTTATTAGAAAAATCAATAGAGCACCTAACACCCAAAAAAAAGAGCGGCCCGTTTAAAGCCGCCCTTTTAATCAGAAGCTGATAGAGTTTTTAGATGCCTTCAGAAAACTTCTCTGCCCTTTTTATTTTTTCTTCTGCCCTTTTTATTTTTGCTTCCTCTTGTTTAATACTATAATTTAAAGCCTCAATCACATTTTCCTTAAACATCTCAAGTTTTTCTATAAGTTCTTCTAACTTTGATTCGTGCACGGAAATGAATTCTAAATAATCTTTTGTTGTCTTGTCCCTTGGATCAATGCCTTTAATAATCTTATCGACTTCCAAACTAGACTCTTTAACTTTTTGCATCAGATCGGATATCATATTGATTAGCTTTTTATAATCATGGAAGTCCTTACTTCTGAACTTCTTATAATAAGCTTCAGCTGCAGCCTTAAATCCTTTGAATATTTTAATTAGCTCTTCAATTTTTGCGTTATACATTTTTCTCTCTTCTTGTCTCATTTTTTGTGTTTCTTCACGATTAGGCTTTCTCAAAAGTTTGGCTTTAAATAGCTGATCCACCATCCCCCTAGATAGCAACTTCATTCGTTTGCTATATGGGTTATACATGAAAAGTTTTTTATTTTTTTGTTTGTATAATTGAAGCCCCCTAACAACCACATTTTCTGCAAAATCATTTTTGTAGTCAAAATCATCTTTTTCAACATTGAGATGGATCAAGCGAGTTCGAATATGACTTCCAGAGCCACCTTTGGCGCAACCTGCGTCTTCAATTAAAACAAGTTTTGTTCCATCAGGAGAAAAAGAAACAGCTTCTATATCTTTTTCTGTTTTATGTTCAGCAAAAACAGTCTTTGCCTTATCAAAAGAATGTAATTTTAAAATATTGTCTTTAAAGCTAATAAAATAACGCTGTGTCGAACTGCAAGCTACTTTTCCTTCAGCAACTCCACTTATTTTTGAACATTTTTCCTGAAGCCCTGAAAGATACTCATTATATTTTTTTTCTGAAATTTTTTTTTTATCTATGTATCTGCTGACATCACCAGTATATAAAACAGGACCAGTATATAAAACAGGCAAAGAAAATTCTCCGTAAAATTTTTCATCAGAAAATATATCCCTACGCATGGTAATACCGCGAATTTTTGAAGATTCTTCATTCCATTCAATAATGTTAATTCCAGAAACGGCAAAAATTAAAAACTTATCTGATATCTCAATTTTTTTAAAATACGGCTTTTTCAAGCGATGCGAATTTTCCTTCGCATACCGCCTCCAAGCCTCCATAAAAAAATCGTTTGGTATAACATTTCCACCTATGACGTACGACAAAGAATCACCTTTGCCCTCTAAAAATCCAAGCAACTTTTCATCTTTCATATCATCTTGAAAATCTTTGTAACACACTTTCAAAGCTTTTTTATTATTTAAATAGAATGACAAAGTACAAAGGACCACAAAGTCTTGGGGGCCTATAAAGTTGAATTCTTCTGGGTTACCCAAAAGCTCCGCAAAATTTTTGACGTCATTTCCAGCCATTTCATCAACAAGTTTATCTCTATTTGGAAGATTAATATTTTCAGCTATATCTTTCATATTAAAAATAAAGTTCCCGTCTTTATCAAAGACTTTATTGCAGTCGTCTTCTTCGACTAAAACTCCAAAATTTTCAAACAAATCTTTAAGTTTTTCTGTTTCTTTTACTACCTTTTTAGTGATTTCAAACTTCTTTTTTTTCCATGTTAGGTAAAATTTCCTACCGAAACTTTCTATTTTTTCATTTATTTCTTTTGAATCCATCCCCTGCATCGATGCACAACTGAGCAGCACAAAAACAATGAAAAGATTTTTTTTGAAATCCATATTACAATCACCTATAAATTATTTTTTTACCAAAACACTTTTTTATCAAAGTTGCCAATAAATAAAGAAAAGTCAATGAACAATGCCTGTTTCAAAAAAAAGAAAACATTTCTTCTCACCAATTGTAAAAAGCTTTTTTGTTTTTTACAATTGATGCATTCCTGCTACGAAGCATTATTTTGCAATTACCGGCTGCGTTGTTGTAACGATACTTTCATCTGAAAGTTTTTTTGGAATTAAGTTGGTTTATAATTTGCTTTTGGTAAGAAAAACCTAACACATCTTCCACTTTGCTGAAAAAATCTTTCTGATTTCCTGTTTCAAAAAGCACCGTTCCTTTTTGGCGTATGCACACATCACTTGCAACAGCAGGAATACCTAAAAGCAATGCTTCAGCAACACTAATACCAAAACTGTCACTCAATGTTGGACGCACAAACAGATCTGCATACTTCAACAATGGCCACAACTCTTTTTGTCCTGTCAGAAAAAAAACCTGCTTTTTAAGCTTTTTTTGCTCTATCATTGAACATAACGTTTGAAAATACGTTTGATCACCAATCTTCGCAAGTGCAAATACCAATTTTATTTGTGGATACTGTTTTTTCAGATAATGCAAAAGATGAATACACATATCGAAACCATACAAGTCTTTGCCTTCAACAATTGTTAACTGAAAAGCATTTGCAACAATCAGAGGTTGTGCAGTATCAATAAATTCAAAGATTTTTTTTGGATAGGTTTTTATTATCTCAGATTCGCGAGATAGGTCAGGAGGTAAAAATGCAGACTCTACAGAAAAACATGGAGCGGTAAGTCTGTTATGCAAATATGATTCATACGTTGTATCACCAATAAAAACAACCTGTTTTGCTTGATGCAAAAAGCATTGCATTGCTTTTTTAAACGTATCATCTCGAATATACAAATGACAACAATCGTGCTCAATCAATACAACGTCAAATCTGAATATTTTTCTCAAAAAAAATAGAAACTGCAACTCTGGTAAGCTGTTTTCTAAATAGATTGTATGATAATACACACTATCCGGTCGCTTACAAAAAATAAAACAAAACAGTTTTGCCAAATATATCCAAAACCGCCATCGATGCCGGGCCGTTGTATCAAAAACAGAAACAATATTATTTTGCCTTCGTAGCTTTTTTATAACACGCCGCACATGGATGGCAACACCTCCAAGCGGAGGAGGATATGGACCGAAAATAACAATCTTTTTGTTTTGTATGTTATGAGAATAGGTGTGGTTTAATTCTTTGTCATAAGTAATTTTTTTCACAATTCTCTTATTAACTTTTCCTTAATTCAATCGTCATGAACCAACCAACAGAGTTCCATCCGAAAATACAAGCCGCGATGTAAGCAAACCAACGAATTTTCCAAGATTTGTCGTAGGGAAGATCTCGCCTATTAACACTCGCCTTTAGCTGTTTTATAGAAACAGGATAGATAGACAACATTTTCTTTATTTCTTTAAAAGTATATGCCTTTGTTCCGGGACTCTCTTGATTGTTAAAAAGAAATGTTGAAATGCTCTGAAATGGTTTTCCCTTAAAAGCTCCAGCAAATAAATATCTGTAAAAAGCAAAAAGAGACCTGCGATTGTATATCATCAACTTTATTGTACCACCATGTTTTGCAACACGAATAATTTCTTGTAAACATCTTTCCATATTAGGAGAATGATGAATTACGCCCCATGAATAAACAATATCAAAAAAATTATCTTCATATGGAAGGTTTTCTGCATCCGAAACTCGTAGTTCTTCTGCCTTTAGGTTATATATTTTCAAACGTTGCGTTGTATTATCAATTGCTTCCTTCGTTAAGTCTATTCCGTAAGCTTTTGTCCCGGCTCTTACCCACTGCAAAAAATCTGTCCCCGCTCCCACACCAACTTCTAGGAGTTTTTTGTCGCGGTATCGAGTAAATTGAGCAAATGAATGTATTTCTGGTTCTGCTTTGTATCTGAAAGATTCTATCTGTTCAAAATATTGTTTAGAAAACTTTTTTTGATTTGCAACATCTGTTCCGCAACTTTTTTTGTTCCAATAATCATAAACCTTACGCTTTAGAGCTTCTTTGTTTTTGTTCATTATGAAATTCCTCTTTTTTTAACTTAAAGCTGAGTATACTCTAAAAAAATAAAGAGAAAAATAACATGTATATTCAAAAAAAAATTAAATCTTTTTTTCAGTCGCCAATTGTAAAAAACTTTCTCATCTCTTCATTTGGCTCTTTTCTCATGCGCAGTATTGGCATTCTTTTAGCACCTATCACTATGAAGATTTTGAATCCAAGCGATTACGGCATCATCGCTCTTTCCAATAGTTTTGTTGGTATTGTTGCTGCTTTTATTTCTCTCGGTATGCGACGAGCATTTACCATTGAATATTTTCACTGCAATACCATTGCTCGAAAAATTCTGATCAACGGAATGATCTCTTTATACATGCTTGTAGCAACACCATTTATTGTTTTTCTTGTAGTGTATCCATCCATTATTAAAACCGCCGTCTTTGCAAACCAAGCACCAACAATCATTGTCGTTTTGTCCTTAGTACACAGTTATCTTTACTTTTTTGTGGAGTTTTTTTACCAGCTCTTGACCTACCGCGCAGAAATTTTGAAGATGACCATCATACAAACATCCGTAGCTCTTTTTACCATCGCTTTAAATATTACGTTTCTCGTTTGGTTCAAGTGGGGAGCCGTAAGCATTATTGCTGGGCAGGTAATTGGACTTATCATTGTATGTCTAATCGGCATGCGCTCTTACTTTCAAACCTCATGTCATCAGTACATAAAAATCAAAAATGCTTTAAAAAAATATAAGGGATACCTCAAATATGGACTCCCTTTTGTTCCTGGAGCACTGTGTTCTTGGATATTTGACTCATCCGATCGATGGGTTCTTGCACACTACGCCACTATACATGACGTTGGAATCTATTCTCTTGCAAGTGTTTTTGGACAACTTTTTCAGATTCTTATTCTTATTCCAATGGAACGTGCGTACATCCCGGCAGTTATGAAAAAATTTTCAGAGCATAAAGATGATCTGCTTTCAGTTGAACGGTGGAACAGAAAAATGATGGTCTCAAGCATGATTGGATTGGGGATTATTATTTCCGTTGGATATGTTGTCTGTAAACCAATTTTGTATTATATCCTGCCGCTTCGCTATCAGCCAGCAATTAAATATATTTGGATGATTTTGATGGGATATATATTTTTGCTTGGAGAACGTTTTGCTAACATATTTATTGTTTTTAAAAAAAAGATAGCCTTTCAAGCTGCATCTTTTATTGTACCCTCAATGCTCAACCTATCACTTAATTTAATACTCGTCCCACATTTTGGAATAACCGGATGTGTTATTGCAACAATGCTCGCATCTGCTAGCCACTTTATTATTAAATTTGGATACAACTTCTTTTTGGGAAAAAAATCTGAATAATATCAGGTTTTCCATACCTTGATGATTATTTTTTTTGTATGATCCTTCCATGAATACTGTTGTATCGCCTTGTTGCGTGCGTTATTTCCAATCTCTGTACAGACATGCTTGTCCATGCTGGCAATATGACACGCAACATCAACAAACCCTTGCACATCGCCAGGTCGCACTAAAAAACCAACCTTATCTTTGTACGTTTCTTTTATTTCTTCAGATGTACTGTGAACCGCGGGAAACAAAAGTTCAGAAAGCTGTTCCAAATCTGATGCAATAATCGGTTTTCCCAAACTCATATATTCAAACATTTTGGTAGGTGAACCAAAAAAACGGGAACCATCGCTATTAACATTAGTTGGAGATAAAAAAGCATCACATGCCGATAAATAGTTTTTTGCATTAGATTGTGTAACTGTTCCAAGCAACGTTACAAACTCCGAACCGATTTTATTTTTTGTAAGTTCTCTTTGTAAAAACAAAAAAAGGGGGCCTGAACCAATTAATAAAAAATGTGTGTGTGGACTTTTTTTTACAACCTCGGGAATCATCGCTGCAATCGTTTCAATACCATGCCAGATGGAAAATGAACCGATAAAGCCAAACACAAATTTATTTTGTAATCCAAGCTCTTTCCTCACACGTTCACGTGCAGATTCCAAACGAGCGGGATCAAACTGATTGGTATCAACACCATTTGGGTTAACTAAAATTTTTTCTTCCAATGTTCCCTGCTCAACCAACATATCTTTAAGCGCTTGTGAAACAACAACAATATAATCCGCTCTTTTTATATTTAGATTCTCAACCCAACGAATTAAAAAACGTATTCTCACAAATCCTTTGCCCTGCCAATTTTTATCAATCCAAACCTCGGATCCGTTAAATTCCAAAATAAATGGAACCCTTTTTATCCGAGAGATAATCAATCCAACAAAATTTAATAAACTGTATCGCTGATACACCGCATCGATATTGTTTTTTCTTACAAAAAAAAATGTTTGAATAACAAAAAAGAAATTGGAGATAAAACAGTTCATCCTGAACCCCGCGCGTGCAAAAATCTTTGGGGTGGCAAGCTCACGAAATGCTTTAAACTTTATATTTTTCAAAATATTGATCATTGCCGATGAAGCGCATATGATCTCGTGACCATTATCAAAAAATCCTTTGATCACACCAACGGTATGTGCAACAGAACCGCCCGCTTTTAAATTCCGTACATCCAAATCAGTTCGGAGATAGAAAATTGTTTTTTTGTTACCGCGCATCGAATCCCATCAAGTTTTGTACTGCCCATAAATGGTACGCATAATCATACGAACCTATACTATTTTTTTTCACCATATCCTGCAATGCATCAATATTCAAAAACGGCTCCCACTCCGACCGCTTGCTCACCAATAACTGTGATAAATAATCTTTAAAATAAGAACCCGTTTTGAACCAGCGAGTTGTTGGTGCAGCAAATCCCATCTTTTTTCTGTAAATCACATCATGTGGCAAAATACCTTCACAGGCTTTTTTAAGAATATATTTTGTAACACCGTTTTTATATTTCAAATGACTTGGAATCTGTAGAGCAAACTCAACAATATGATGATCCAAAAATGGAACGCGCCCTTCAACAGATGTTGCCATGGTCATTTTATCAACCCTCATCAAAAGCAATTCAGGCAACCGTTGCATCAATTCTAAATAGATCATTGTTTGCAAAAAATCAGCATCATGTTTTTTTTTCTTAAGGTTTTTAAGATGATAGTTAACAATATTGTAGCTATCATAAGATTGTCCAAACCCAGCATATATTTGTTCGATAACGGGATCACTCTGTTCTGCTGCATGTACAAGCTGCAATTCGCGCTTTAATACTTCAGGAAACACAATCGCGCCGCCCCAAAACAGTGCTTTGTCATTCGCCCAATTATTAAGAAGTTCTTGCTTATCAAATCTTTTTGGAAATAGTTTTGCAAAGCTGACAGCACCAAATTTTTTTATAAAACCTGGAAGATGTTTTTGTGAAAACAGTAACGGACGAGAAGAATCAAGATAGCGTGCATACAAGCTATATCCACAAAACAGTTCGTCTGCTCCTTCACCGACTTGTACTACGGTCACCCCAGAATCTTTTAATAATTTTGAAACGTAATACAGCGGAACACAAACACAATCGCCAATCGGCTCATCTTGGTGATGCACCATATTTTGGAAAAACTGAAATGCCTCTTTTTCTGAAATCACAAGCTCATGATGATCAGTATTAAACTGTTTTGCAACTTTGCGTGCCCACGTTGTTTCGCTATATTCAGGTCCATCGGAAAACGAGACATTAAAAGTTTTCACCTTATCTGTAAATTCGGACATTAATGCAACATTTAAACTTGAATCTATTCCTCCGGACAAAAAAACACCAAAGGGAACATCCGACATCATTCGCTTTTTAATCGAAGCTCGTAACAAATGACGAATGCGCTCTATGCAAAAAGATTCATCCTTCATTTCTTTTTGTGTGTAACAAATCTTTTGATCCAGCAAGTTATACCATTGTTTGAATTGAACATTTTTATGAGCATCAATTTTAAGATAAAAACCAGGAGGTAGTTTATAGATACCTTCGTACAGCGTCATTGGTGCAGGCGCTACCAAATAGGTAAGATAATGGTACACTGCCAAACTTTTTATCTGTTTTGTAATCCATGGCAATGGCCACAATGCTTTTATCTCTGAAGCAAAGCTTGCAATGTTCCCTTGCAAAGAAAAATAGACCGGCTTAATACCAATCCTATCACGAACAAGATAAAGTTCGTTTTTTTTCCTATCAAAAATCAGAATAAAAAACATGCCTTCAAGCCTTTCTAGGCATTTAATACCCCATTGCTTGTAAGCATGCATGATTGTTTCAGTATCTGAACCTGATTTGTAAATATGGCCGTATGATTCAAGCTCATGCTTGAGATTTTGATGATTATAAATTTCACCGTTACAGCATACAACAACATCGTCATCTATCATTGGCTGAAAACCAGAATCGGAAAGATCTACGATGCTTAATCTTCTGTGAACAATCCCAATTTGTTGTTTATCTGAAGTCCACATACGATATCCATCAGGGCCACGATGCACAATTGTTTGCTGCATTTTGTAAAGCAACTGGCTATCAACAAAAAAATTTGAACTGGATAAGTTACAAAAACCGGCAATTCCACACATACTCTCTTGTCTTTTTATTTTTTCATCATTGAATGGTGCACCTAGCTCTGTAATTTTTCTCTAGATTTGATTTATCTTCAGAATCATCTGTATCTTTTTTTTCAGATTCAGGTTCATCGTCGATCCCCAGTACCAAACTTCTGTACAATCCAAAATATGAGAATTCCAAACCAAAATCTTTTTTATTACCATGGCTCTTCTTCATAGCCTGAATAAAAGGGACAAAAAAAACTATTATCATAACAAGTAAAAGCTGTTTTCTCATCACATTCTCCATACGTTATAACAACTGGACTCTTCTTACAACGCACGTAGTATAAATCCCTTTTTATAAAATCTCCACTACAAAAAGAGGCACTCCTATAATGCAAGTGCCTCTTTTCAAAACTAAAAAAAATGTTGTTACAAAATTACACAGGAAGATTGGCTGTTGTAATTCTCAGTAATCTCAGAATCCGATTCTGCAATTTTTAGAGTTTCTTCGTCTTTGTCAGATTCTGAATCAACTTCTTCTTTAGTCCAGAAACTCGCATCTCTAGGATCATAAATACTATATATACCCTTTGAAATACCTTTTTCAATCTCATCAACTTTTTTTGTTTTTCCCTCTTTTTTAAATTTATGCAATTTTTCTATAAAAAGTGCATCCATGATATTTCTACGTTCTTCTTCCGTTAATTCTTTACAATCTTCTACTTTTTCATAATTTTCTGTACGTCCGCCAAAAATAAGATAAAAAGAATTTGTTCTAAATCCTTCTCCTAAAAAATCTCCATTCATAAGTTTCTTAACTGTATCAAATCTAAAACCTTCTGAGATCACTTTAGCAATAGGATTTAACTCACTAATTTTACAATCACAAGAAACTTTTCCCTGTTTATTATAAAGACTAGCAATCAAGTCAAGATAAAAGGCCTCTCTAGTACTTACATTTTCAATACCACACTTTTTTTGTATTTCTTCTACTGTAAAGTTTTTTTCAGATTTATTAGAACCCTCACTCTTCAACTCTTTTAAATATTCCAAAAGTTCCTTTTTGGAAAAATACTTTTCATTATCATTATGATTACAAATAGTATCTAACGCACTTGATTCGGTAACAAATGTCTTTTCTTCAACCAGTTTTTTATCTATTTGATCTTCTTCCATCCCCCATGCAGAACAAGCAGACATTGATAGCAACATTGTAATAAAAAGTTGTTTTTTCATAATTTTCCCCAAAAAGTAAAATAGTTAAACCAAACCCCTACAACTTTCAAGATAAGCCTTTTCTACTTAAAGTAAAGGCTTTCTCACTTGTACCATTTAAATTTTTTCAGTGCGATGCAACTCTCTGAAGCTTTAACAAGAGTTTTAATCATTTTTTACAACAACTTTTTTCTTTTCTAGAGCAAGCTCTTGCAACCCTTGAGGAAATTGTTTAAACAGTTCATAATCGTTATCTTTTGTTGTCATCTCAATTGGATGATTGCTGGTAAATAATTTATAGCAAAGCTCAACAGACTCAAAACTCATAT
>Ga0114925_10001465_pt1 | contig 11660 bp, 13 predicted proteins | sample SumtaG_2_FD_87287 | JGI IMG/M metagenome (GOLD analysis project Ga0114925, IMG submission 87287) | Deep subsurface microbial communities from Indian Ocean to uncover new lineages of life (NeLLi) - Sumatra_00607 metaG | ecosystem: Environmental > Aquatic > Marine > Oceanic > Sediment | place...
GCTCAGGCGTGGGAGAATACCCCCTCCTTCATCTGCAGCAATGATGATTACATCTATGTACTATTTCCTGTTGACGACACCATGGAGAAGTGGACTGAAGCGTCGATTACTTTTCCCGATGGCACTCTTGATCAGCAAGAAATACCTCCAATTAGAGCTATCGCTCTTCTAGTTGAAGAGCTAAAGGTGTTGTCCAGCTACGGTGTTGATTCATTGGTTTCATCAAAAGGTAAGCTTGACGCGGCAGCAGGACGACTAGGAACTCTCACATGACATAGAAGTATCTGCATCCGATCTGGGCTGTATGCTCTTGGCCCTGATTTCTGAACAAGGACGGTCAAGCTAAATGTCAGACAAACTTGTTGTATGTTCTTCTTGCGGGGAAGAAGTGCCTGAAGGCAGGTTTTGCAAATCCTGTGGCAAGCCACTTCTTGAGCATTCAGATTTGATTGATTTTGGTGATGAAGAAGACGCCCCTCCTTTGATTGCTCCCATCTCCGATTCGCCTCTTAGGCTGCCTGAGTTCGGCGTTATTGTCAAGGGGATGGATGAGAAAGCATTATGCAGCCTTCTAGCTCGGGCCGAGATTTCCGTATTGGATGCTGAGTTGGACAGCTTAATAGAGGAGATTCAGGCGACAAGACAAGCGCTACGTCTGGAACATGCAGACAAGGGCGCCCTCGCATCCAGAGCGGAACACTTGCGCGAAACCCTAGAAACCGCGAAAAGGCGCAGGAGCGAGTTATTGGAAGTCAGGTGGACTCTGAGGATTGAGCAGATCGTTGATGAGCTAAATAGTCTAGAATCCAAGATATCAAAGCTCAAAGAGATGCGATCTTCCTTGGACAAGGAAATCTACCAAGAGCAGGGTGAACGCATTACCAAGAATTCCAAGGTCTTGAAGAAAGAGTTTGGCCCCGCAAAGAAAGAAGCACGTGGTTGGTTCAAGCGAATGATAAAGGCGCAGAAGGAACTCCTGCGTGAGAGTAATCGACTGGATGCAAAACACAAGATTGGCGACCTCTCTGATCGTATCTACAGAGAATCCAAGTCAAAGGTTGATAGATCTCTTAGGATTCTTGAGGGCGGCCTAAAGATACTGGGTGGACTAATGAAAATAGCTGAGAAAATGTAATTGGGTGGTTCATATGACACAATCAACTCTTCCAGATTGCACACCAGATTGTGATAGCTTTCGGTGCGACCGGGATCCTCCAGCGATGAAGATATCGCAGAAGGGGGGCCGCAAGGCAGTGTGGTGTGCATGGGTAAACGATGAATGTGATGGGCCTTGGTGCAAGTTTGGCGTATGTGCAGAACATAAGATGACGAGTAATGGCAAGTGTGAACAGGTGAAGAAAGAAGCCACCAAAGCGGAGCCTGGCCATTATGAAAAGCCGGTGGACCCTGAGAGTGTACTGGACGAGAAATCTTACAAGATGTTTAAGAAGACTCGCGGCGGGGGCAATACATAACACTCCGCTCTCAGGTCTGCCCCAAAATGTCTATAAGTGACACGAGAGGGTCGACACTATCAGGCAAGGTGTACAGAAATGTTCGAAGAAATCAGACCCGAGATGAGAGCGTTAATCTACTTCATGATTGGGATGTCGCTCTTAGGAATCGGAATTCTTTTGGAACAAGCTGCTTTTGCACTAGGCTTCTTGGGTCCACCTTAGTTGCTACCCAGGCGACCAGTAGAGTTGTTTTCATTGATGAATCTTGAAGAACTCGTTCGCTTCCTACTTGACTTCGAAGGGATATCACGAAAGTTCGTGCTCCCCACTATCATCAACAAGCTCAGGCGGGATTCATTCGGCGGCGATAAATCTCACTTTCTGGGCGAGGACTCCGCCGCCATTGGGACCGACTGCGATGACTTCATTCTTCTAACAACAGATGCAATCGTTGAGGATCTCTGTCTAAACGCGCCTCAAGCGGCTGGGTTCAACGTCGTCCTGGCAAATGTCATGGACATCTACGCAGCAGGTGGGATTCCGAACTCCTTTGCTGTCGCCCTCTCATATTCTGATCCTCATATTGGTGAAATGATGCTACAAGGCTTGATAGATGCCTCAAACGCATTCAGAGTTCCGATAGTGAGAGGTCACACAAATCCTGCTTCAACGTCAACCTACGTCGTTGGGTCCTCTACTGGGAGCGTTCTGAAAGAAGAACTGCTCACGGCAGGAGGTGCACTTCCTGACGATTCACTTGTTCTCCTCTTTGACAAGGTCGGTGATAGAGGTCGTGCATATGAATTGGGTTGGGACTCGGTCACTGGATGTGAATCTTCAGTTATTGTAGAACGACTATCTGTCATGAATGATTTAGCTCACAAACATCTTCTCAACGCGTCGAAAGATGTTTCCGTTGCTGGGCTTGTCGGGACGGCCGGTATGCTTATCGAATACTCCGGAAAGGGTGGAGTGATTGACATAGATGCAATAGAAAACTCGCGACCTAAGTCAATTCCGCTCAAGGACTGGTTGCGGATGTACATCTCACTTGGCTTTCTTGTATCAGTTTCACGTTCCAACATCAGTGCTGTGAGGAAAGTCGCAGAAGATCACGGGATGACGATGATTGAGGTGGGGGTGGTGGATGATTCAACATCTTTGAGATTGAAACGGGGCTCGGAGGAAGTGATTATGTTCGACTTCTCAAAGGGACCAATTCTTACTCCTCGTGGTTAGCGTGCTGACTACGTTGCCGTCATAGTTATAATGGAGCAAAACTGAATCATCAATTGAGGTGTCAGCCTTGGAGAAATCTAGTAAGAAGACCTGTAGCATAGTGGGATGCAATAACGATTCAAAGAGGGCATTCGCTACCACTCGTATTGCAGAGAGTGTTGCGAGTACAGGTCTAAAAGTGAAAGACATGCGGTCCCGGAAGATTTACCTGTGTCAGGATCACTGGAAGAAAGTTAAGAAGGCGTTCAAGAAGGATACCAAGGCGGAACGCATGCGTTGGGGACATTAAGATAAACAAGCCCCGCTCGATTTCGTTGCACCCTTGGGAATCCTTGAGATGGGAGGATGGGCCAAGTGGATAAAGATGCTAGCAAGGTTGAGAACCTAAAGCCAAACTACAAGCTTTGGCTTGAACAGGATGGCCAGTATGTGTTTGGACTAGGCGCCTATAATATTTTGAAGAGCATACATGAGGCGGGAACCATCACTGAGGGGGCCAAGGCTCTGGGTATGTCTTATCGATATGCTTGGGGTGTAGTCAAGAAGATCGAAATCACACTTGGTGTTAAATTGCTTGAAACATACAAGGGCGGTAACGTTGGCGGTGGGGGCGCCAGAGTCACCGAACCCGGGTTGAAGCTTATGGAGATGTTCGACAGTGCTCGAACTGCTGTTGACAAAGCATTCCGGTAAGGCACCTAGGGGCCTCTACGCAAATCTGAACACGATGGCTTTGTTCGGACAGTGGCTCTTACAATCAAGACACATTATGCAGTCTGAAGAATGCATGTGCTGATATGGGAACTTACGTATTCGGATATTCATTGGGCAGACAACTTCACACACATTGCAAGTGTCAGGTGTGCATAACGCAGGATTCCTACCTATTCCTATCAATGCGTCTCGTGAGAATATACCATAGAACCAACCTGCAGGACAGAGCCATCTGCAGAACCATCTGGGGAACCAAATCGCTATAATCGCGATAAGAACTGCGAATATGAGTTGTATCCAGAATATAAGGCCCCAAGTCTGCAGAATCCACAAGCTATCAAGTCCTGTAGGCCAATTCTGCTCCGGAGCAAGTACAAAGATGATATACGCGGGATTGAAGGGATCAAAGGGCGCAGTGGCCAAAGGACCCAACAATTCAATGAGCGCATCTGCTGAGCCCAACACACGACTTACGCCCACCCACAAGGCCAGAAATACCACGAAGAAGAAGACATACGCCTTCAACTTGCGCAGTTCTCTTTCTGTTGCAGGAGCAGGACGAATCTTGCTTCTGTTTGGAAGTGTCGCAAAATCCTGGATTGTGCCAATGGGACAAACCCATCCGCAAGCGGACCTGCCCAGAATCACCAGAATTATGATCATCGCACCTAGCGTGAAGAATGGAAATGATGCACTAGTGAACTCCCTTAGCATTGTGTCGAAGGATCCAGCCATCACAGCAAAGGGCGCTTCCAAGGGCGCGATGATTGGTAATGTTGGAAGGTAATTCGCCACAGAAGTCCAATAATCGGTGAGCCAGTCTTGGCCCCACCAGGCCGCGAAGATGTAGCCATTGATAGCAACAAAGAACAATATCTGAACCACTCGACGTAGCATTCTCAGGTTGAATACCAATCCAAGTGGATTCGACAGAGTAGGCCTTTTGAATCGCCCAGGCGATTCGCTCTTCTCTTCTATAGCAACGATGTCTTCTGGCTCGGCCTCTTCTCCTACTTCATCCGCGTCTTCAGGCCTTTCGACATCCTCTGCCATGAAATTCAATCCTTGCCCTTGGGGTCGTGGCCGCGAGAACCTTGACCAACATTAAAAACATTGCGTTGAGCTGGGAGCTTTCCCTCGGCGCGGTGACTCCTACAACTCGGCAAAAGTCAATTCGATGATGCCTGCAATCATCGCAATCCGCATCATATGTGGCCCTGAGCCGCTAGGTGCTTGTAAAGAGATTGGATGGCTGTAACTTTCTTCCCAACCAGTAATCTGTCCCCCTGAGCTCTGAAATGATACAGTGAGAGCTGACCCTTCCGCAGTGACTGTCACACCGGTGGGGACGTTAATCTCAATGAGAGTATTGTTTGCTCCCGTATCCACAAGCTGGGTTTCGTTATAAACTCGTTCTGAGAAATTCTGCGCCATCTCGAGCTGGGTAGCGGTTCCCAACGTATCAACCGCAAACAATAGAATCGGGATTCCAACAAGCACAACTGTGGTGAGACCGATGGCAATCAGCATCAGCTTCTCTAGGGACCGTGATACCATACTCAGTGGTTATGCGGCCCTCCCAATAAACTACTCTAAGCTGAATAGTCATGACTAAGGTTTTAACACCGCTCACGCACATTGCTTGGATGATTTGAAATGGAGAAGCTGGTTCCTGTTCATGTGGGCTTGTTTGGTCACATCGACCATGGCAAGACTGAGCTAGCTAGGGCTTTGAGCGAAAAGGTTTCCACAGCGGGCTTGGACAGTCATCCACAGTCCAAGAAACGAGGCATTACGATAGATCTTGGTTTCTCAATGTTCGTGTTGGACAAGTACCTTGTTACCATTGTCGACGCTCCCGGCCACGCAGACCTCATCAGGAGCGTTGTATCGGGGACAAACATAATTGACGCCGCAATTTTAACGGTCGCTGCCGATGAGGGGCCGATGGTGCAAACGGGAGAGCACATTGTGGTTCTCCAATCCATGGGGATTGACAGAATCATTGTTGCGATAACTAAGGTAGACTTGGTCGAATCCGATGTGCTCGCCAAGGTCGTTGAGAGGACAAAGAGTGTATTGAGCGATTCAGGATTGTCAACTAGCTATTTCATCCCGATTTCCGCTGCCACTGGCCAAGGCATTGAGCAGCTTAAGGAGGCACTGGCTGCAATCCTAAAACCTCCACAGCGTGACGAGGGGGGTTCCTTACTGATGCCGATAGACCACGCGTTTCCAATCAAAGGTCATGGTACAGTCGTTACTGGCACGATTCTACGCGGTCTGGCTTCAGTTGGGGACACAATACAGGTGATGCCTCAAGGAACAATAGCCAGAATCAGATCCATTCAAACATTCGGCGACGAGCGCAAAACTGCGAGGGCCGGCGATAGAGTGGGCATCAACATCCCTGACTTGGATGATAAAGAAATTAGTCGCGGTGACTATGTGTGTGCTCCAGACTCCATGACAAACACAGCTGGGATTGTAGCCCGTATTCGTGTTAACCCTCTGTACCGTGGCAGAGTGACAAGCAGAATGGTGCTTAGCGTCACGGTGGGCATGTCTAACATAACATCAGAGGTCATCCCATTTGAAACCGAGAACGATGCCCGCATAATCGTTTCAGATATTAGAACTGATGAGTTTGACGCAGCCATATTGTTCCAGAGGAGAATTGGCACAGAACTGGGATTCCGACTTCTTCTAATGCGCACTGATCTACCTCCTACAACCATGCGAATAGTCGGCGTAGGGGAGGTCACAGAAATTCCTACGGAACTTCGCCTGTTTAAGAAGAAGGTCCGGGTTGGCAGTGTGTCTCGAATCCGGAAGGCCGATGTGTTGGTTGAGGGGCTTGCTTCCAAGAAGGAGATTGCGGACTCACTCAAGGGCGTTTCTATTAAGACACGAAATGATGTGAAAGGAGTGATTGAACAGCCCTTTGGGACACGTGGAGTAGTGTCAGCTACATTTGATAAGCCAGTGGAAGACGGTGAAGATGTCATCTATGAGCGGCTGGGCAAAGAGGAGGTATATCGATTTGGACAATGATATCGAAAAGCGGTTGACTGACCTTATACCCGAAAACATGGCCCTTCGCGGCCGCATCACGATTGATGCATTATTGGCTCCAGTGAAAGATATTCTAAACAGACAGAGATTCCCTGACAAGCCTCTCACGGAACGTCAGGTGGAGCTGATGTTTACGCTCCTGTCTTCAATGGATACTGACAAGGATCCTGCCGCTGCCCGGGTTGGTGAAAGAGAGGGCAGAACTATCGCGCCTTTTCTTGATCGTCTATCGGCCGGTTTCAACCACGGAATTGGCCGCAGTGGCCACCTTACGGCGCCGCAACCAAAGGCTGCAGGTGCCTCTTTGATGCAGCAGGTGACTAATCATGTTGCCCTTGATGCTATTCGACGGTTAGGCCTTGAGAACGTACGTGCGGGAATAGTTGCGCCCTTATCAACCGGAATGAGCATTGCTCTGATACTTGGCGCATTGCGACGCACCTTGGGAATCAAAGAAATTCTCTATCCTCGTATTGATCATACATCTCCTCGTCGGGCGATTTCATTCGCTGGTCTTCAGGAAATTCCTGTTTCCACGATTCTTGAAGGAGATGCAGTGCGGGTTGATCTTGCGGATCTTGAGAAACGTCTGTCAAAGGGAAATGGGGTAGCTGTGCTAGCTACAACCACGTTCTTTCCCCCTCGCGAGTCGGACCCGGTGAAGGATATCGCCAAGCTGTGCGCGGAGAGTGACACTCCCTTGGTAATCAATAACGCTTATGGGGTTCAATCGGAAACTATCATGCATAGTATTCGGTCTGCAATAGATGCAGGACGAGTCGATGCAGTGGTTCAGAGCAGTGACAAGAACTTCCTCACTCCTGTTGGAGGATCTATTATTGTTTCACCAGACAAGGATATTATCGACAGCATTGCTGAAACATATGCAGGCAGAGCTACTGCGGCGCCAATTGTTCAGACCCTTGCTGCATTGCTACTGACTGGCCATGAAGAGTATGCACGACTTCGAGCAGAGCAAACTGAAAACCTCACTTATTTGAGGGCACAACTGGGCTCCGTTGCCGACTCAATAGGACAAAGGCTGTTGGATGTCAAGAACCACGTGGCATGTGCTATGACTCTGGATGGTCTTAATGCAAGAGAGATAGGTGCTCGGCTCTACAACTTGAGGGTGACAGGACCGCGTGTTGTGGAGAAGGGGGAAGAGGGCTCTTCTGTTGAAAACTACCCCCACGACTATATCGTGATGAACGCAGCAATCGGAGCGAAGAGGGAACATATAGAACAGGCTACAGTGAAGCTTCATAAGGAGGCAGCCCGATAGTCCTGACAGCTTGAACGGAGGGCCAAGAGCTTGAATGAGCTTGAAGGCGAAGTAAAGGTTTCACGCACGCACGAATACAAGAAGACTGACGCAGTCACTCTCTTCAAACTTGCATGGTACGCAGTAGCATCAAAGCCAGGTGTCTTGCTGGCTAATCACAGCGAAGCCGAGAGTCAATCATTCAAAGGCGAAGCAATGTTCACTGCGCGGATTGACCAGAAGCCCATCAAAGTAAAGATCGATGTCGAAGAGGAAAAAGGTTCTGTTGAGATAACCGGATGGGGCGAAGATGAAGTTGCTCTCGGTACCTATCTGGATAGCACAATGGATGTCCTGGAAGAGTCCAGTGACAAATATCTCAGTCTTGCTGATGAGGAAAAACAAAAGCTCCGAAGAGCGCTCATTGCAAAGACATGCTGGGATCGGGTTATCCACAAGATACTCAACAAGGCTCCACTCAGCGACATCTATTTCCAGCTGGCTCATGGCAGAGAAATGATGATCAAGGCGACTAAAGGCGATGAGCTCAATCCAATCACACTAACCACGAGTGGATGGTTATCACGCATAGAGCCACTGCCCAAGGATGAACCCCCTCCTGCGGGTATTGCTACAGAACTGGCAAAGAAATGCATTGAGTGGAAGAAGGGCACACAGGAAGTCATTCAGAACTTGCTCTGAATGCCGTGTCTATGAACTGAGTCGTATTGATTTGAACATACACAGTGCATTATCGTCAGTAGGAACAACGCCCGCACTCTACGCAATCATTGATGTAATCTCAAAGCGAAACTAAAAACAATCTGGAACGGTTTCAGTGATATGGAACTTCGTAAAGAACGGGAACCTAGTGGGGCTTCTTTTGTAGCGTGATGGATCCCCCTGCGTGGGGGAATGCTTCAACCTCAACATGGAATGGGTTCCGCGACTCACCGACCTTTGTCCACATGGCGCGGTCACGACGATAGTATCTGTAGTCTGCGCCATTATGTCGAATCTCAATCATTGAGGGGGGCGGAAGAGAGTCAAGATCTGCGACGTCCAACGTTTCACCGGCTTCGGTCTGCTTGGGTTGAGATAGGAAGACTGGAAAAATCTCATCATTGATGGGGACAAGCAGTGCTACGTGCGGACGGTCAATACAATCCCAGAATCTTGGAACGGGGGGTGTCCTACAAGAGAATGCTCCATATGATGAGCTTAGAGCTTGGTATACACCTGCATCAATCATGTGACTATCGGCCCCATCAAGTTTCTTGCTTGACATATTCCTAAAGTAAGGAATCACTGTGACATATTCATAATAAATAGCATATAATTTTATTGTAGTAACATATACGTCGCCTCTATTGACTGACACACGCCCTAGATGGCCTCTGGACACCCCGCGGCCTCCCTTTCCCCAGACGATAACTCTGAGAATTCAGAACGGTGACTATGAAATAACAGATAGTCTTGGCACGTCCGACTTCGCAGCAGCATATGCTACCCTCAGGTTTAAGTCGCAATCATGATATTCTGCACTTGGCCTCCTACAGGGCTGGTGGTCTGGCTCCGTGGGCTTCAAACCCATGATCGTGCAAGCGATAAGAGTTCGATTCTCTTAGGAGGCCGCCATGCCATTTTCCACCAATCCCTTTCTTCTCATAGTAGAGATTGCAGCTCCTGCAGAAGAATGTCTTTCGCAATCTTGAGGCCAATCCGATCGGTGGCGGCCCGTTTGAGAACTCTTTGTCGGATGATGGATACTTCTCGGTTTCCACGCAACTCAGGATGATTCTGAAGGAATCCGGATACCGTGTTTCTAGTGGCCCGGTCGAGCTTTTCGAATTCGCTATCACTTGCTAGAGTTAGCTTCGATTGTCTGATGACTTCAAGCGTGTGAAGGGTATTCACGATTTCGTCGACGGTGGAATCAAGATCAACAGTATACATATCCACTTCAGCAAGGGGGCAATCCCATAGGTATCGAGCCCCGGGCCTGTCGAATCTCTCACCAATTCGCTGAATGACATATTCTGGAATCCTTGTGCCGGGTCTCTCTCTGTTCCACTTGAGTGCCTCCTCAATGGGCGTTGTCACATGGATTATCCCAAATGCACACTTCGCGTCAATAGCAATCTCTAGAAGCTCATGCCGCATGCTATTGTAGTAATTCGTATCGTCGTGAATCACACTCTTTCCTTTGCCAATGAGCGTTTCCACCTTTGCTAATGCCGCCTGACGCACCTCACCCTCCTTCTCCGGTACGAAATCTGAGTAGTAGGTATCATCTCGCCAGTCATCAGTTCGGACAACCTCAACTATATGCCCTTTCGAACGAATTGTCCCTCGAATGGCATCTGCAAGAGATGATTTTCCAGATGCTGGTAGCCCACAAAGGGCCAGTAGGAACTGATTCATTGGCAATCTACTATGTCAAGAAATCGCTCTCAAATGAACTTAGCGAAATGCAAAGAAATGAAGAGTGATTGGGGAATTTCCCAACCACTATGGTTTGATTGTGATTTGGAGGTTTATGGCGAGATCCTTGTAGCGGTTTCTAACAGTGACTTCTGTCACGTTGGATGCCTCTGCAATCTCACGCTGCGTGCGTCTGTCATTCTCGATGATGCCAGCAATGTACAACGCTGCAGCCGCCAGGCCACCCGGATCCTTACCTGCGGTGAGTCCTCTAACCCTCGCCTTGTTGATTATTCCTATTGCAGTTTGGACTGTTTTACCTTCCAATGCTAGGTCTGATGATATTCTAGGCATTAGGTCGTTTGCAGATGCAAGGGGAACCTTCAACTTGACGTTGCGTAGGATAAGCCTTACGCACTGGCCAAGCTCCTTTCTGTTGATTCTCGCTTCAGTAACTACCTCATCCAACTGGCGTGGTATCTTGTGAATTCTGCATGAGAGGTAGATTGATGCCGCAACCATTCCCTCAATGCTCCTACCTCTGACCAACCGTGTCTTCAGGGCTTTCCGGTAGATGAGGGCTGCTGTTTCCTTGGTTTCGTGAGGGACACCCAGTTGGGATGTAAGGCGATCCATCTCACTCATTGCGATGCTGAGATTCCTGTGTTGAGAGCTGTGTACCATGGTCCGGATTTGCCATTTACGCATTCGATAGATTGCTGCACGCTGGCTAGCTTTAATTGAGCGTCCGCTAGCGTCTCTATCACTCCAACCAATAGTCGTGGCAAGACCCTTGTCTGCCATCGTTAGTGTCATTGGCGAACCTGTTCTGGCTCGAGCATTTTTCTCTTCAGCAGTGAATGCTCTCCATTCGGGGCCAGTGTCTACGTGTCTATCACTGACCACACACCCGCACGACGTGCAGGTTTTCTCACCCCGGCTGCTGTCTTGGTGAAACTCGTTGCCACCACAGATGGTGCAAACTCTCATACCTTGTTTCCTATCTATAGCACGGACTGGTCTTGCCATGAATGTTCACCTATTCGTCTTCCTCTCTGGATGCGGTCCCTCAAAAGGGCCGACAATCAGCGATTAAAACTGCACTCCGAGAAGAAGCGCTTCGCGAACCGCAGTTTTTTGTGTATATAAGTGTAAGCATCGGTCCTCTGATGTACTAGCCTGGTCGCTCATTCTTTTCGAGAAAAACACTATATCCTCACTATATAGTATGAACAATACGAATCTAATATCAACTACGCCAAATTGAGCTGAAAAAAGAGAAGGCTCGGTGGACCCCCACAGAGAAATTCGCGAGTGCCCACCTATTGCCAAATATTCAGTTTGCTTGACTAAGCTAGACAAGCAATCCCAGTCACGACAGCTTCCGGTATAATGTGGATGTTGCCGTAGATGGTTTTGCCAGACTCAGAAACCTCTGTCTTGGCACGTGCGATCTTGACAAGACCATCACTTTTTCCTAACAAGTA
>Ga0114925_10001466_pt1 | contig 11656 bp, 8 predicted proteins | sample SumtaG_2_FD_87287 | JGI IMG/M metagenome (GOLD analysis project Ga0114925, IMG submission 87287) | Deep subsurface microbial communities from Indian Ocean to uncover new lineages of life (NeLLi) - Sumatra_00607 metaG | ecosystem: Environmental > Aquatic > Marine > Oceanic > Sediment | place...
AGTTAACCTGAAGAAAACAATTAGAATTCTCATAGCAGACGACCACGCACTTTTCCGGGAAGGGTTGCGAAAGATATTGGAACTTGAGAAAGATATTGAAATAGTAGGAGAAGCCAGGGATGGCGCCGAGGCCCTGTGGTTGGCAGATAGATTGAAGCCAGATGTGATTCTGATGGATATTAGCTTTCCCGGTCCAAATGGGGTAAGGATTACGCGCCAGATTAAAAAGAGATATAGAGGAGTTCACGTTATCATGCTATCTATGTATGAGGACACAGCCCATATTACCGAATCGTTCCAGGCAGGCACTTCTGGCTACGTAATAAAGACTCGTCCTTCTGGTGAATTAATAAAGACTATCCGTTCTGTAGTTAGAGAAGGGGTTTCCATCCCACCCATAATAGAGCATAAACTACTAAAGGGTATAAGGAAGCCAGACTTTTTGAGCGGGGCAAAACGTGGCAATCTAACAAAGAAAGAAGTAAGAGTCCTAAAGTTAGTGGCTTCCGGGAAAACTAATAAAGAGATTGCAAATAGGCTTTTGGTAAGTGAAAAGATGGTCAAAAACCACCTTAACCATATCTACAGAAAACTGGGGGCGAAGAACCGCACACAGGCAGTGGTGGAAGGGCTGAAGAGAGAGTACATTAGCGCACATTGAAAGATTCTGTTCTTACAGGTAACATTCCATAGGTTTACCCCAAAGACCCATTTTTTAATAGGTCTTTTTTTTGACAAAAAATATAAGAAAATTATACGGTCGACCTATTGTAAAAATGAAGAATTCCAGTAAAATTAAGTGTAAGGTATTTTATTTTCCTTTCCGTCTTTACTTTAATGCTCAGGGATTGAATGTTAGTCTTTTTAAGGCAAAAAAATGAAGAAGAACAAAAAAAGAAAACTTTTCTATTGCAAGAGATGCACGGGTAAATTTTCCAAAGATTTTGTAAGTAAAATGGATGGATATTATATCTGCTTAACCTGCGCCGGCATTGAGGAATATCTAAACGGTAAAGGTCTTTCCGATTATCCTCTTTACGGCGGCAGGGAGAGGGTTCAAGATTAGGATTTTGCATTTCAAGAAGTTTTAGTAAACATATTGGAAACTCCGAAAAGGTAACTCCCGAACAATCGGGGAACAATCGGGGGACACAAAGCCACGGGACTTGGATGCCAGCCGAGCTGCCGAAGAGTTTCTTACTAACCGATTTTACTATCCGGTAGGGCTGGATAGAGAAATCGGTTTTTTTTGGGGAAGAAAATGGTTGAGTCTATGGGGAATAGAATAAAGGTGCTATCTTTCTCGGTATTCTGCGTTTTGGCAATATTTTGCAATTTTACCCATTCATATGCTGCCAAACAACTCAAAAAACACACCATTCAGCCAGGGCCGGAGAAGTCACGAGATAGTCATATTTCCAAGGGTCTTGGAGACGAGATGAAGAACTTTGGAAGCGAAGAAAATATGGGTCTCGGGCAGCGCGATACTAAACGCATACTGATTCGGTTCGATCTGACGTCCATTCCTCCTGATGCAATTATTTCCTCGGCGGAATTACAACTCTGTCTGGCAGAGGACTACTATTTCTATGAGAAGAGAGTGATTTATGTACATAAAATTACGGGTTTCTGGAAGGACAAAGAAGCAACCTGGAACCAGAGTATAGAGAAGCGCAATTGGAGGGCGCCAGGGGGCGACTTCGATTCGGAATTAGAGAATGCAAAATCTTTTATCGGCAGAGCCTACGGGTGGGTTTCCTGGGACGTGACGCGCACAATAAAGGATTGGTTAGAAGGAAAATACGTTAACTTCGGGTTTTTGCTTAAGGAGCATAATTGTGAGAATGAGGCAGTTTGGTTTCTTTCCAGTGAATTGGAGTGGGAATCCTACCGTCCCAAATTGGTAATATCTTACGAGACAGAAGGGATTTCTCCTGGGCCGAGTCCTGAGCCGGTTTCTCCTTCTATCAAAGTTTATCCTAATCCCTTTAAACCGAGTGAGGGTCACACTGAAATCACATTTACTAACCTTCCCTCAGGTGCGTCGGTGAAAATATTTCATATTGAAGGTAGGATAATGACAACTCTTGAAGAAGAGGCCGGGGAAGCAAAGTGGAACGTAAAAAATAGTGAAGGGAATAAAGTATCCAGTGGGTTCTATCTCTATCGCATTGAGAGTGCTAAGGGGAACCAGACGGGAAAAGTGGTAATTATCAGATGAGAAACCGAAAAACGTCAATGAAAAAAATCGTAACTTTAAGTCTTATTCTGGTAATGTTTTTGATTGGGCAACGGTGTCCATCCGTTGCCTCTACTACGGGATTAGACTTCCTTAAAATAGGAGTGGGAGCCCGTCCCCTTGCCATGGGTGAAGCCTATGTAGCGCTGGCCGATGATATTAGTGCAATTTACTGGAATCCAGCCGGCCTTGTACAAATAGAGCGACCAGAAGTCGGCTTTATGTATAACAGATGGTTCGAAGATATTGGGTATCATTTTTTTGGTTATAGCCATCCAATTAACGACTCGGTTCTTGCTCTTAGTATTTACTATTTAGGGGGTGGAGATATCGAGGGCAGTGACGATGGAGGAATCCTTACTGGTGATGTTAGCGCGTATGATCTCGCTTTAGCTTTTTCTTATAGTAGAAAATTAATCAAAGGGCTGTCAGGGGGATTGAGTTTTAAGTTTATAAATGAGAAACTGGATGATGAGGTTGCCAGTGCCCTTGCCCTCGACCTGGGCGCCCTTTACAAAACCGGGGTGGACAATTTGGATGTGGGCTTCAATATCCAGAATATCGGCACAAGAATAAAATTCATCAGAGAATCTGCGAGTTTGCCTTTGAATTTCCGGTTTGGGCTGGCTTACAAATTGTTTCCCACCAATCCGCTGACTTTGACTTTAGACTTTAATAAATTGAACAATGAGAGCATCTATCTTGGTTTAGGTGCTGAAAGCTGGATTACAAACTATCTTGCGGTGAGAATTGGAGGCAAATTTGACCCCGACGTAAAAGATAGGGTGAGATTTGGCCTGGGTTTGAAGCGGAAGAATTTGCGGTTAGATTACGCTTACACACCGCACAAGATTTTGGGTGACACGCACCAGTTTAGCATTGGGCTCTATTTTGGGGAACCGGAAGCAGAGCGGGAAAAAGAGAAGGTTATGATTGAAAAAGAAGAGGAGGCAAGGATTGCTTCTCTAATCGCCACCATTCACGAAGAGGGTATGGGGTACTTGGAGCAGAAACAGTATATCCAGGCAATTGGAAAATTCAGTGAAATTCTATTGTTAAATCCTAAAGATAAGAAGGCAATAAGTATGATGAAAGAAGCAAATCGTCTTCTTCTGGAGGAATACTGATTGAGAGGAGGAGAATGAAGAACACAAACATCCTTATCGTAGACGGTAGAATCGATCTTATGGAACCTCTCAGGGAAATTTTTGAGAGGAAAGGCTATAATGTGAGTATAGTAGAAGATGGAGACAAGGCAATTTGGCTTTTAAAGAGGAAAAATTTCGATGTCTTGCTTACGCCTTGGCAAATACCCGGAGTAAGTGGCGTATGGGATTTTAAAGTAATGAAAAGGCTCTGCCCGTCCATGGCGGTAATAATAGTGAATTCTGCGGGTGAGAAAAAAGAAATGACGGAGATTCCGGACTCAGAAGTAGAAGTTGTAGTGAATAAACCCTTCAATGTGAAAGAGCTTGTCCACGCTGTTGAGTCTATCCTCGAGGCCCCCTCAGTGTTGATAGTTGATTATAGGGCACAAGATCAGGGGGCTTTGAGGAATATGTTGGCAAAAAGAAGGTACCGGGCTTTAGTGGCTAGAGATAGAGATGAAGCAATTGAGATAGTTCAGGAAAGCGATTTTGATGTCATGCTTCTGGATATGGGGATGGCAGTGGCGGATAGTATAGAAATCCTGGAGACAGTCAAAAAGATTAAACCAGGTATAGAAGTGGTAATGATGATTGACTATTCTTCACTGAGCCTTGTAGGAGATTTATTAAAGAAGGGAGCCTACACCTGTTTATATAAGCCTTTCTTGGACGTAGAGAAATTGGTTAAAGTGATCAAAGAAGTGCAAAGCCAGAAAAGGACATACCTCACCCTAATAGACAGCGAATCCCTCCACAGTTGATGCCGAAAGAGATCACCGAGAAAACCTTTCAGATTTGCCGAGAGGCAAAAGACACGGCAGGGAATAGTTATAGCTGGTAAGATTAAAATGGATTATAAAGGAGAATCTCAATGAAAGAAAGAGTAATGAAATTAACAGGCAGCGTCTTACTATTTGTTTTACTTTTTATCTCAATTGCTATTCAGCCTGCCCATCTGGAAATTTTGGAAACAGAAGGAGAGAAATACTATTTTGAACAGGGTCGCGAGTATTTTAGGGCAGAAGAGTATGAGCTTGCGCTAAAAAATTTTCTGGAAGCACTGGAGTTGAATCCAGAAAATAAATTAACCCTAAAATACATCAATATGATAGGAAATGAACTTAAGAAAAGAGAAGAGCAGGAACTTCTCAATCAGGCTATTAAGGAGTACCAGGAGCAGAATTATGAAGTTGCTATCAGCAAGCTTGTGCAGGTTTTAGATTTGAATCCAAGAAATCGGGAAGCAATAGACTACATACAAAAGATTAAAAATGAAACCAGTCGCATCGAGGAGATAGAGATTAAGGTTATAAGTGAGGAGGAGAAACCAGAGGCAGAAAAAGTGGTAAGCCAGGAGATATCCAAGATTGCTCAGGATATTGAAATAATTAAAAGAGAAATTGTTAAGCGGAAATTAGAGGAATCAAAGGAATTGCCTACAGGAATTTCTGAAAAGCGGACTCCAATTACGCGCAAACAGATTAGGCTTTTTCTTCTTTTTGGTAGTATGCTTGTTGGATTGTTCTTTACATATAAGGCGCTGGTTCTAAAAAAGCGCGAATCATCGGATAAGAACCTGAAACTACTGGAAAATCTTAGCAAGACTGCCACCACTACTGAGCATAAGGGAGAAATTCTGGACACTATTCTTAAAGCTTTCATGGATACAGTGGAGGCAAAGTCAGGGGCATTATTAACCGTTGAAGATAAAACAGGTGACTTAATTTTAGGAGCCGGTGTAGATGTTAAACCCGACCTCCCCGGGGACTTCAGGTTTAATAAAGATGGCCCTGTTTTTGCGGAAATAACAAAAACTACAAATCCCATCTCTGCAGCCGAGATTTTGCAAGATTCTACGTATGAGAATTTATTACTGTTCAAGGAGAAACCTCTCAACCCCTCTTCTTTCTTGCTCGTTCCCCTAACTTACAAAAATCGGAATGTAGGAGTAGTTCTTTTAAATTCTAAAAGGTTTAAAAGAAATTATCTACGAGAATACCGGGGGATAATAGAAACGCTTGCCAGCCAGGCTGCAATAATTGTTGCCAATATTACTTACGGTCGTCAAATAATTATAGATGGTTTGACCGGCCTTTATGTACATTGGTTCTTTTATCAATGTCTGGAGAAGGAAATCTCTCGAGCTGAGCGGCAAAATTTATCTTTGGCCCTTTTAATGGTGGATCTGGACCATTTTAAGCAGTTCAATGATACTTACGGGCATCCCATGGGGGATAAAGCTTTAGTGAAAGTTGCTGAGATTCTTAAAAAAGACCTTCGCGACATTGATACGGTTGCTCGTTATGGCGGAGAGGAATTCGCCATAATTTTGCCCGGAGTAGATGAAAAATTGGCTCTTAGGACGGCTGAAAGGATCAGGAAGAGTATGGGAAATCATCGTTTTAAAGTAGTTAACGGCAAATTCCGACTGACCTTGAGTATCGGGATTTCTATTTATGATAAGGATATAAGTGCCGAGGAGATGGTGGAAAGGGCAGACAAGTCTCTATACTGGGTAAAGCAGCATGGCAGGAACCAGGTGAAGTCCTGGATAAGCCTCTCCAACCAGATAATCAAAGTATAAAATTGGAGTATTTCTCTTTCATATCGGACAGACTGGTGAGTTTAAATTGACCACCGGGGACTATCCTCCGGTGGTTTCTTATTATTGACAAAAACAATTAAATCTGGTATAAATAAAGCGACAATTACTATTTTATCTTTAATTCAGGCCTCTAAACGGAGAGGTACCCAAGTGGCTGAAGGGGCGGGTTTGCTAAACCTGTAGTAGGTCGAATGGCCTAGCGTGAGTTCGAATCTCACCCTCTCCGTTGATTCACAGGAGAGATTCGAAGCCCGCGAACGCCGACCCATGGGAGGAGGAGCGAAGGATGAGCGGAAGTGAGCGGGCAGCCGCAGGAGCGAGGGAGGGAGAGGAGAGCGACGAGGAGGATCTCACCCTCTCCGTTGATTCACAGGAGGGGTCGCTGGAGCGACGAATAAGGAGCTCCGGGTAGCGACGGGCGCGAGACGGTGAGCGCCCCGGGGTCCAAAGGATCGAAGCCCGACCATAAGAAAATCACTCTGACCCCTTTTTAGGGCGGAAACGAAAAAATAGAAAAAAACACTTGACAAAAATTAAAAGTTTATATAAAATTACATATTTAGGAAGACAATTTATATAGGTCGAAGACAGTAGGCCCCCGCTGTTGCGGGTTAAATCTTGCCTACCGAGATCAGATAAGTGCAAAAATAAAACTTCTCTGTCTGGGGGAAGTTTTTTTATCGCCTGAAAAGGCGAATTTTTTCGCTTAATTTTTCCCAGTTTGGGGGAAAGAATGGCACGAAAAGAGAAGGAAGTTTTTGTAAATGAACTTACTGATAGGTTAAGAACGAATAATAATTTCATCTTGACTGATTATAAAGGACTGAATGTGGAAGAGATGACCGATCTGAGGAACAGGATGCACAAAATAGGTTGTGAGTTCAAGGTGGTAAAAAATACTCTGGCTCGTTTGGCTATGAAGAATCTCAAATTGGAGAGTTTAATAGAGTACCTTCGGGGACCGACTGCTATTGCCGTTGAAAAAACCGATATTATTGTTGCTACAAAAACTCTTGTAGATTTTTCTCGCCAGCACCAGAATTTAAAGATTAAGGGAGGTTTTTTAGAAGGCCACGTCATCCTTCCCCAGGAGGTGGAATCTTTAGCTAAGTTACCTTCGAAAGAAGTGCTCCTTGCCCAATTATGCCTGAGTCTCCAGAGACCTATTGTTAGGTTTTATGGAGTACTTCAGGGGTTAGGGAGGAATTTGATTTTTCTCTTAGATGCGATTAGGAAGAAAAAGCCAGAAGTAAAGGAGGAATAAAAGATGGCCACTGCGAAGAAGAGTAAAGACGAGATTATCCAGACAATTGAAAAGATGAGTGTGCTGGAATTGTCTGAGCTGGTAAAGGCTCTGGAAGAGAAGTTCGGAGTTAGTGCTGCCTCTTTAGCTCCAGCCGGGGTAGCAGCGGGAGCTCAACCGGAAGCTTCTAAGGCTGAAGAGCAGACCGAATTTAGTGTTGTTTTGACGAAAATCGGTGACAAAAAGATTCAGGTAATAAAGGTCGTGCGTGAACTTACTGGTTTAGGACTGAAAGAGGCAAAGGACCTGGTAGATAATGCGCCAAAGGCAGTGAAGGAAGGAATAGATAAGAATGCGGCAGAAGAAATCAAAAATAAGATAAAAGAAGTTGGAGCAGAAGCAGAAATTAAATAAAAAATTTTGAAATTACAAAATCAGGAGGTGTCTGATTTGGCGAAGAAAATAGATTTCGCACGGATTCCTTCAATTATGGATATCCCTAATCTCATTGAGGTGCAGAAAGCTTCCTTTGAAGAATTTTTGCAGAAGGACGTCCCACCTGAAAAAAGGAAGAGGCAGGGTCTTCAGGCGGCTTTTGAGGATATCTTCCCTATTGATAATGTCGACCAAACGCTACGATTGAACTTTGTGGAATATATTTTAGAAGAGCCTAAGTACGATAAGACAGAAGCGATAAATAAAGACATAATGTATGCCAGGCCATTAAAGATAAGAGTGAAGTTGGAGATCAAGAAAGGAACTCGTAAAAAGCCAATCTTTAAAGAACAAACCGTATACCTATGCAATCTTCCTTGTATGACTGATACCGGAACCTTCATTATTAATGGTGCCGAGCGAGTGGTAGTCAATCAATTACACCGCTCGCCTGGAGTCATTTTTGAAGAAGACCAGGAACCGGGGACCAAAAAGATAAAGATATCATCTTATGGTAAAAGACTCTATGTGGCCAGTATTATACCATATCGGGGAGCTTGGGTAGAGTTCGAATTCGACAACAATAATGCGCTTTTTGTTAAGATCGATAAAAAGAGAAAACTTCCGGCGAGCGTGCTGTTGAAGGCATTGGGTTTGGAAACTCATCCTGAGATTTTACACGCGTTCTATAACACGGAGACCATTCATTTAAAAACTGGCATCTCCTCGCGTAATATACAAAAGATTATTTCTTCCTTATCAGGCAAGATTCTTGCTTCCGATATAATTGACAAAAAGACTGGGGAGATATTAGCAGAGTCCAACGAACAGATTACTCCGGAGTTAGCAAAGAGAATAATCAGGGTAGGAATTAGCAAAGTTGAAGTGTTGAAATTTGACCCTACTATTAACGATGTAACTATTCATGAAACCTTAAAAAAGGACAGAATTAAATCGCAGGCTCAAGCAATACTGGACATATTTCGCAGGTTGCGCGCGCAGGAATATATTACGGAAGAATCGGCGATAGCGTTCTTTGATATGTTGTTGTTCAAGACTAAAAAATACGATTTATCTAAAGTTGGACGCTATAAAATAAATAAAAAACTATCTTTTGTATTGGAAAAGATGAGATCTGAATTACCTACTCAACTGCAGGAGACTATTTGTCGCAGCAACTACTATTTTGGAACCAGGGACAGTAAGAAATTGGAAATCCCTCTAGAGACAAGGCGAACCCTATGTCTGCAGGACATTTTAGCCACAATTAAGTATCTTATTGATTTAAATAATGGAACTGGTGGAGAAATAGACGATATTGATCACCTGGGGAATCGTCGTGTCCGTTCGGTAGGTGAGCTTTTGGAGAATCAGATAAGAATTGGACTTTCCCATATGGCTCGTTTAGTTAGGGAGAGAATGAATATGCAGAGTAGTGAAACAATAAGTGCTCGGGATATAATCAATACTGCTCCAGTGGTGGGAGTTATTCGGAAATTTTTCGGGACTAGTCAACTATCTCAATTTATGGACCAGACAAACCCTCTGGCTGAACTTACTCACAAGAGAAGGCTTTCTGCCTTGGGACCCGGGGGACTGAATCGCAAAAGGGCTGGTTTTGAAGTGCGCGATGTTCACCATTCCCATTATGGTCGGATTTGTCCCATTGAAACTCCTGAAGGTCCAAACATAGGTTTGATTACCAGTTTGTCACTTTATGCACGGATCAATAAGTACGGACTTATTGAGACACCTTACCGTAAAATAATTAGAGGAAGAGTTACTGACCAGGTTGAGTATCTCACTGCTGACCGAGAGGATGAGTATGTAATTGCTCAGGCAAATACTCCCATAAGTGAGGAAGGCAAATTTAAAGAAGACTTGGTAGCCACCCGTTGTCGGGGAGATTTTTCTCTGGTTTCGCCAAAAGAGATAGATCTTATGGACATCTCACCGAAACAGCTTGTGGGTGCCTCGGCTGGGTTAATTCCCTTTTTAGAACACGACGATGCTAATCGTGCCTTAATGGGTTCTAATATGCAAAGGCAGGCGGTTCCTCTTCTTATCTGTGAGGAGCCACTGGTGGTCACGGGCATTGAGGAAGCTGTAGCCCGGGATTCTGGAGTGGTGGTGACTGCTCGGCGGGCTGGTCGCGTGGAGAGCGTGAGAGCAAATCAAATTATAGTTTGGTGTGGCGAAGATGACAAAAATAAAAATAGTCCTGTAGATATTTACCATTTGAAAAAGTATAAGCGGAGTAATCAGGATACATGTGTGAATCAGCTTCCTACTGTTAAAGCAGGCGACCATGTCAGGAAAGGTCAAGTAATTGCCGATGGCCCAGCTACCTGTCAGGGAGGGCTTGCTTTGGGCAGAAATGTTCTGGTGGCTTTTATGTCTTGGGGTGGATACAATTTTGAAGACGCGATCTTAGTTAGCGAAAGGATGGTCAGGGATGACATTTTCACTTCAATTCATATTCAAGAATTTGAAGTCGATGCTCGTGATTTAACCATAGGTTCAGAAGAGATAACCCGAGATATTCCTAATGTGGGAGAAGAGGCTCTGAAGAATCTGAACGAGAACGGTATAGTGTATATTGGGGCTTATGTCTATCCTGGAGATATCCTTGTGGGGAAGGTTACTCCCAAGGGCGAGACCAGGGCTACTCCCGAAGAGAGGTTATTAAGGGTGATTTTTGGAAAGAAAGCCGAGGAAGTTCAAGATGCTTCGCTGAGAGTCCCTCCTGGGGTAGAGGGCAAGGTCTTGGATGTTCAGGTGTTCAACCGTAAGGGGAAAATTTCCAAGGACCAAGAGCTAAAGAAGTCGAAGGAGATAGATCAGAAATATAGTAAACTGATTTCCGATTTGAGGCAAAAAAGGAAAAAGGCACTTTCCCGTGCGAAAAAGTTGAGTAAGGAAGAGAAAGAAAAAATCAATAAATTAACTGAATTTCAAATAGAAGAGCTGAAGAGAAATAAGAAGAAAACGCAGGAGAATCTCCGTCAAGGGGATGACCTACAGGTTACAGTTAACAAAGTGGTGAAGGTTTTCGTAGTAAGTAAGAGGAAGGTCGCCGCAGGTGATAAGTTGGCGGGTAGGCATGGGAATAAGGGTGTTGTCGCCCGCATCCTACCTGCTGAGGATATGCCTTATTTGCCCGATGGGACTCCCGTGGATATAGTGTTGAACCCTTTGTCCATTCCTTCCCGTATGAATGTGGGGCAGATCCTGGAGGCAGAATTGGGCTGGGCTGCCCGTGAGTTGGGTGTGCAGATGGTTTCACCCATCTTCGATGGAGCGAAAGAAAAAGAAATAAGAAGTAAGTTGAAACAAGCAAAACTTCCTGAGGATGGTAAAATTACCCTGTATGATGGCCTGACTGGCGAGCCTATGGAAGAGAAAATTACAGTGGGATATATGTATATTATGAAACTGGCACATTTGGTAGAAGATAAAATTCATGCTCGTTCTATAGGTCCCTACTCACTGATTACCCGACAGCCCCTGGGCGGGAAAGCGCAGTTTGGTGGCCAGAGGTTTGGGGAGATGGAAGTCTGGGCAGTAGAGGGATACGGTGCAGCTTATATTTTAAAGGAATTTTTGACCATGAAGAGCGATGATGTCACTGGCCGCACCAAAATGTATGAGGCAATTGTGAAAGGAGAACCGATAGAGGAATCAGGGGTGCCCGAGTCGTTTAAAGTATTGGTAAAGGAGCTTCAAGCCTTAGGTCTGAGCGTGGAACTCCAAAAATAAGAATAGGGGTATCCGTTTTGACCCCATTTTTACTGAATTTTAGAGGAGAGGTGGTAAATTGGTTAAGAAAGCGAGAATAAAAAAATTTAGAGAAAAATTGGACTACAGTGATTTTAAATCCATTCGTTTATATTTAGCTTCTCCGGAACGGGTAAGAGGCTGGTCTTATGGCGAAGTTAAAAAACCAGAAACGATCAACTATCGCACTTTTAAGCCAGAATGGGAGG
>Ga0114925_10001467_pt1 | contig 11655 bp, 9 predicted proteins | sample SumtaG_2_FD_87287 | JGI IMG/M metagenome (GOLD analysis project Ga0114925, IMG submission 87287) | Deep subsurface microbial communities from Indian Ocean to uncover new lineages of life (NeLLi) - Sumatra_00607 metaG | ecosystem: Environmental > Aquatic > Marine > Oceanic > Sediment | place...
AACATCGTGCGTACCCTGGTGCCGTTTGTGATCACAGACGCACAGCTGGAAAAAGGGCTGTCTATCATGGAAAAAGGTTTGTCGGCAATCAGCAAATAACCGAATGAAACATAAAACAACCATAAAAGACATCGCACGGCTGGCTAAAGTATCGGCCACTGCGGTATCCATGGCCCTTAATGACCGTCCGGGAGTAAGTAAAAAAACACGACACAAAATTCTCAAATTAGCCAAAAAACTCGAATATCAACCAAATTATGTAGCTAAGAGCCTGATTAGCAAACGAAGCTATACCATTGGACTTATTCTCAATAATATTGCCGACCCATTTTACCCGGAATTGGCGCTGGGAATTGAAAAAAAAGCCAACGAATTAGATTATAGTCTGCTGCTATGTAACACCGATGGAAGTTTAGAAAAGGAAAAGAAATCGCTCGATATGCTTCGCGCCAAAGGGGTGGACGGTGTCATTCTTGCGACGGTGACAATTGATGACCCGCATATCAAACTGCTTATCGAGGATCAATTCCCTTTTGTTCTCGTCAACCGGTTCTCCATGGATTCTGAGCTCAAGAATAAAATGGATTATGTTGTGTTGGACAACTATGCGTGTGGCTATAAAGGGGTGAAGCATTTCTATCGTCTGGGACATGATCGGATTGCAATAATTGCCGGGGCGTTTAATACCTCAACAGCAATGGCACGGACAAAGGGAGCCATGCAGGCATTAAAAGATCATGGTATGGATACAGATTCCAAACTGGTGGTAGAGTGCGGTTATGTGCGCGAGAATGCATACAATACGGCAAAGCGGTTTTTCAATATGAAAAATCGTCCGAGCGCTTTTTTTGCCCAAGATGACCATATGGCGCTCGGCGTTCGTGAAGCGGTTTTGAGCGAAGGCCTGAGAATTCCCGAAGATATTGCGTTGATGGGAGTTGACGATATCGAAATGGCTTCCTTGACTGGTGTGGATCTAACCACAATCAGTCAGAACAAATACGAAATGGGCGTCATAGGTGTGGAAATCCTGATCAATAAGATCGAAAAAACCACACCAGATATGGTGAACAAAATCGTTTTGGAGCCTAAGATAGTCAAACGGAAATCCTGTGGATATCATCTGCACGGTTATGTAAGGTAATAAAAATTGTAACCGTATACGGGCTCAGAGGTTCAGGGTTCATAGGTTCGTAACATTTTAGCCTTATGATAGTAATTAGAACTATCTAGCTTCGAAGGTTGTTAAATTTTGAATCGTGTAACTGTCTGAGCGTATTAGTGAGAGTTAATAAAAAACAGGGATTGAGTTGGTGTGTTTAAAAGGCTAATCAGCATTTATTGCTTACTTGTTTTATTTATATGACGTGCACTGTTCTTTCTTTACTCTCACTTATACGCGAGTTTTACACGGTTTAAAATTTAATTACCTTTGAAGCGGCCTAGTTTTCAAACAGCTAAAATACAGAGGTTCAAAGATAAGCAACCCTGAACGGTTCACCCTGTTAAACAGGGCTCCTTCGGGAAATTTAACAGGGAACCTGTGAACGCCTACTAAAAAATTAAGGTAAAGATCCTATGAGTACCAGAGAACATAAAAAGAAAGCCCCAAAATATGTTAAGATGGGAATAATAACGGTATCAACGACCAGGACACTGGTCGAAGATAAAAGCGGTAACTGGATCAGTAAACTGGCTGGAAAAGAAGGGCACGATGTTGTGGTTCATCAAGTAATTCCTGATGAAACCGAGACCATAACAAAAACAATCCTCAACGTTATTCAAGATTATGATCCACAGGTTCTCTTGTTAACAGGCGGTACGGGTATAAGCGATAAAGACGTTACCATTGAAGCCGTGAAGCCATTGTTTAATAAGGAACTTACAGCATTTGGCCCTCTTTTTGCCCAGCTTAGCTTTGAAGAAATAGATTCCGCAGCCCTTTTATCCCGTGCGATTGCAGGCGTTATCGGAAAAACGATTCTTTTTTGTATTCCTGGAAGTCTCAATGCTTGTAAACTTGCCTGCATAGCTCTTATTTTTCCTGAACTTGGACATCTTGTGAAACATGTTCATGAAGGGTAATCAGTGACCACGCTCATAGGACGTGGTTTACTTTAGTGAATTAGATATTGTCTGAACGAAAAGTGCCGTTCAGACAAAAATCCGAATATCGAAACTCGAAACAATATCGAATATCAAATTTTTCAATGTTCAAAACAAAAGCCTCGGTATTCGGTTGTTTAGAGCATTTGAACATTCGGATTTCGAATTTCAAAATTCAAAAATTGTTGGTTTTCGTTCAGGCACTAGATAGGAGTGTGCGCATGAAATCATATAATATCGCAGTCATTCCCGGTGACGGAGTGGGAAAAGAAGTATCTGATGAAGCAATTAAAATTTTGCAAACAATAGTAGTCAAATATGGCTTTGAAGTAAAAACAGAGAATTTTACCTGGGGATGTGACTATTATCTGAAGCATGACAAGATGATGCCCGGCGATATGTTACACATCCTTAAGGACTTTGATGCCATATTTCTTGGCTGCATTGGAGATGCCAATAAGGTCTCCGATCATGTTTCTTTGACACTACTGCTCGAAATTCGCAAAGGGTTCGATCAGTACGTCAATTTACGTCCGATTAAGCTTTACTCCGGCGTAGAATCCCCGATAAAAAGCGCTTCTCCTGAAACCGTGGATATGATTGTAGTAAGGGAAAACACCGAAGGTGAGTATTCTGCTTTGGGTGGGTTTTTCAAAATGGGAACTCCTGATGGTATTGCCATTCAAACGGCTATTTTCTCGCAGAAAGGTTGCGAAAGAGTGATGCGATATGCTTTTAATCTGGCTCGTAAGCGCAAAAAATTAGGCAATACAAACCCCGTCGGGATGGTGACTAACTGTACCAAATCAAATGCTCTAAACTATTCAATGGTTTTTTGGGACTCAGTATTTAATGAGGTGGCAAAGGACTACCCCGACATAAAGACCGATATGGCTTTGGTGGATGCCCTGACAATGTGGTTTGTGAAGAATCCTGAATTCTTTGATGTCATTGTTGCATCTAATCTTTTTGGCGACATTATTACGGATTTGGGTGCAATGCTTCAAGGGGGCATGGGCTTTGCAGCAGGCGCCAACATTAATCCGGAAAGAGATTATCCCTCAATGTTTGAGCCGATTCATGGATCTGCTCCGAAATATGAAGGAAAGGGAGTGGTTAATCCTATAGCGGCTATCGAAGCAATCCGTATGATGATGGAGCATTTAGGAGAAGAGGCTGCAGCCCATGATATTGAAAAGGGAGTAAATAGTGTTTTGTCTGAAGGCAAGTTTAAGACCCGGGATATGAGAGGGAAAAACACTACTTCGGAAATGGGAGATGCCGTTAAAGAAGCAATATTGATGAATTCTTAAAAAATCGGAAAAGTGACCTTTTTACGAGAGTATTTTGTATTTGGTGTTTAGTGTTTGGCAATATAACAAGCTGGTATATCATTATATATTTCAAACAAAAAACAAAATACTAAACACCAAACACTTGATGAATTAGCTTGTTAATAGAATTGCAGATATGTCATTAATGAGTAAATTGAAGGTTGTCTCTGAAAAAGATTCTTAACAGAATTCATGAAGCAACACTGAAAATTCTGAAATAGTATGCACTTAGCCTATGAAGAGGGCTAGTCATCCTTAGGCGACGGGTCAGTATCAGGCTTGATTGCCTTGGTCAGGCCATTGATATCGCCACCGGAGATGCCTATCTCCTTCAATAAGGCGTCAACCAGAGGGGCTTGGCCGCGATAGCGTAAAGCGCTGTTTACTAATTGATCGGCCAGGCTCCCGCCGGTAGTGGCCGCCTCATCTCCTCCGCCTTGCCCACCGCCTAAGTTGAGTCCATCCACATGAAATATTTTGATACTTTCGATCCTTTCCATCGGTTTGACGCTTTCACGGATGATTTCACCCAAGTGTTCGATGATCGCCATCTTGATACGGCTGGTGCTTTTGGCCGGATCCAGGATATTCTCTGCCTCGTTAAGGGCACGGGTACCCTCAGCGTCGACGGAATAGCGTTTAGCGACTGCTCTGGCTCGTAGAAGTTCGGCCTCAGCTTCGACCTCCGCCGCTTTTCTGACCTTATCGGCTTCCCCCTCGGATATGATGCGAACGGTCTCGGCCTGGTCGATAGCCGCCTTCTTCCTGGCTTCAGCCTGGCTAGTGATGCTTACCGCTTCCCGTTCGGCCTTCTTGTGTGCTTCGATCAACTCAATGGCTTTTTGGCGTTCTGCAATCTCGACCTGGCGAGCGGTAGTCACCTGCTCCTCGAGCCTGATGGCCGAAAGTCGAGCTTTATTCACCTCAGCCTCGACAACAGACTGTTCCTTAGACTTGTTGGTAATTGCGATGGAACGTTCTTGCTCCTCTATGTCAATGCTCTTTTGACGTTGTATTTCAGCAATCTCGATCGCACGCTCTCTGGCGATTTCCTTTTCTCTCAGGAAAAGATCTCTGGCAATACTTTCTTCTTCGATACCACGTTCAGCCAGGATTTGCGCCTGATCTACCTGTTGTTTTGTCGCTATCTCCGCTTCTTTGGTTTTCCGTTCCTTTTCTGCCTGAGCAATCGCGATCACACGCTCCCTATCGATTTCCTTTTCTCTCAGGAAAAGATCTCTGGCAATACTTTCTTCTTCGATACTGCGCTCAGCCAGGATCTGTGCCTGATCCACCTGTTGTTTTGCCGCTATCTCCGCTTCTTTTGCTTGTCGTTCCTTTTCGACCTGTTCCGCGGAAATATTGGTTTGCTGTTCGGCGCGGCGCACTTCGATCTCCTGCTGTTGCTTAAGTCTCGCAAACTCTTCTTCTTTGGCCAATTCGAGCTTATGCTGCTCAGCCTCGAGGTCCTTCTTGCGGATAATAACCTCGGTATCGCGCTCGATCTCATTACGCCGCCTCATCCGGGCCTGAATCGTTTCAGTAAGCATTGTTAGGCCCTGGGCATCAAATGCATTCTGTGGATTGAAGTAGCTCTGATCGGTCTGATCCATTTCACTTAAAGAGACAGATTCAAGCTCCAGGCCGTTTTTCAAAAGATCTTCGGAAACCGCAGTCTGCACTCTTCGCACGAACTCAATCCGTTTTTCGTGGAGTTCATCCATGTTCATCTCAGCCGCCACAGCCCTCAGGGCATCCACAAACCGACCTTCTATCAATTCCTGAAGCCCTTTTGTATCCATTGTGCGTTTGCCTAAGGTTTGTGCAGCATCAGCAATGGCCTCCAAAGACGGCTTAACACGGGCATAGAACTCAACATGCACATCCACCCGCATGCGATCACGAGTAATCAATGCCTGGTTGTTTGCGCGTATCACTTCCAGTCGAAGCGTATTCATGTTCACAGGAATGGTTTCGTGCAATACCGGAACTACCAGCGCCCCGGCGTTCATTACCACCTTCTGCCCCCCGAAACCCGTTCTTACAAACGACATCTCTCTGGAGGCTTTCCGGTAAAACTTTCGTAGGAGTAGCCACAGGCCAACCCATGCAGCCGCTGCGCAAATGACAACGATAATAATGATTGAAAGTATCGACATGTTGATCCTCCGCTTGCGAGTATAGTTATAAAATCACTTCGTGATTTTATAAAATCCCGGCTTTGTCGAGATTAAACCGCTCTAAAAAAGTAAATTCCTATACAATTCATCCTCTGAAATGGGATAACCAAAAATCGTGACCACAAAGTATCCTTCCAAAATCCAAAGGGGCCATGGCAATCATTTCCTCCCAGGATGAAATGTCAAAATTGCTCGCAATACATTGTCTGACCACCCCTGCGTCCTCAGTCCTCCCAAGAAGGAGCGCCCCCACCAATTTTGGGCCATCCAGAAAAAACTTTCTATATACAGCCTGTTTTTCATCAATATAGCTTAACTCTTTGAATTCTCCCTGCCCGGGCTTGGAGATCCCTATCGAGACCGCTGAAACACCCAAAATGGTGGTCACGTTTTCCCTGAATTGCCCCTGGCGTTTGGACGAATACCCAGCCATGTTCAACCCGGCGATTTCACCCTGGGCACAGGCATTAGACCAGGTTGCTATTAGTTCCATCTGCCCTGAAATGGTATTCCTCCCCTCGGCCACATCACCTGCCGCATAAATGTCTTCCAGGTTAGTCCTCATCTGGTCGTCAGCAAGAATGCCGGTTTCTATTTTGATCTCTGTGTTTTCAACCATATTTGTATTCGGCTGGATCCCCTTTCCAACAACCACCAGATCCGCGGGTAATGTCTCACTAAAGCTGGTGATCACATAGGCACAATCGCCTTTCATCACGACCTGATCCACACCTCTGCCGAAAAGTATCGATACCCCTTCAGCTTCCAGCATTTTTTGAATAATGGCAGCAGCTTCAGCATCCATCTGCTGAGATAATATCTGATGTGAACCGACAACAAGAGTGATTTTTACGCCCCTCCCCAGGATGGCCATAATAGTCTGCAAGCTCACCAGACCCGCCCCTATGAAGACGATTTCTCTGGCTGTTTCCTTAGCCCTTATTATCTTATCTGCATCCGAAATGGCTCGCAGCGTTGTAACATACTCCGAGGCCCCGGGATCTACATTATCTAGCGGTTTGGCAGAAGCCCCGCTTGCGATCAATAGATCATCATAAGCTATTTTAGAACGATCATCGAGATGAACTATACGTTTCACAGGATCTATCTCTACGACCATGCGTCCGAATACCGTCTGGACATTAAATTTTCTATAGAAGCTATCATCAACCAGGAAGAGGGCTGATCTGCTAATTTGTCCAGCAATATAGTAAGTGGTCAGAACCGGAGAATAGGCGTTGCAGTCTTCAGCAGAGATTAATATAATGGGGCCGTGATCCCCCATTTTCCTGATTACCTTGATAGCAGACAACCCTGCGGCACTATTTCCGACGATCACATGTTTCTTAGCTTTGCTCACTAAAGACTCTTTCGAAGTGAAACATAGTCCCTCCCGCTAACCTCACTCCAGACCCAGCTCCTGCAATTTTCTTGGGGTGGGTATACCGTCGGGAGCCCACCCCCTGATTTTATAATATTCCGGAAGCATTTCTGCAAGATGAACAACCATGCCTTTTGCCGGGCCGTCAGGCATAGGTTCCTCCAGCATTCTCTTTGGGAGCGTATCATCCCTTGCTGTCAGCCCAGCCTTGAGATTGAAAAGTCTTTCGAGATTGAATATCCTTTCCCCGGTTTTCATCAAGCCCTTATAGCCCCCCATATCAATCCCTGTGGCAGCTTCAATAAGGTTCCTTGCATGATCTTCATTCAATATCAGAAAGAACATAAAATTACACATACCGCAGGAGTCAATGATGCAGAACCAATCCTGCACGTCGGCTCCCAGCACCGGTTTGTCATCCCATCGAAGTGGATCGACCGGCCCAACATTATGGTCTATGGTGATTCGCCAGTGTTGAACAGAATAAAGTGTCAGGTCATGGACTTCACCGCGAATATGGCAGGCACCACGAGAATTCGTCGCATACCCCAACCCCATACCCTGCAATCCCCGGGGATCATAACTGGCAAAATCAAGTTTTTTTGAACCCATGAAGAACTCAGGGTGCCCGTACCTTTTAGCCAAACGGTAAGAGCCTTCGGCCAGAATTTTACCAAATCCCCTTCTTAGGGCCATGTCTTCGGTGAGCTTAACAACGGCCTCCGAATTTCCAAAATTAAGCGGCATCCCCACGTCTCTCTCGGGAAGATGCCCCCTTTCATAGAGTTCCATCGCGCATGCAATGACGGCTCCCGAAGAGATTGTATCCATACCCATCTCATTGCAGATAAAACCGGCCTTGGAAACGACCTCCAGATCATTTGTCTCGCAGCTTGAGCCGAATAGGCCTATGGTCTCGTACTCCGGCCCTACACCATCTCCTGAATATTTCGGGTTCTTGACTCTGCTCACCCGCCCACATCCCACCGGGCAGGCAGGACAGGCGAGACCCATGTTTTTTCGGGTTGCGATCGTCGTGGCTAGGGTTTCACCGCTAAGCTTCTCCCACAATGGATTTACGCCGGTCTGAAAGTTTCTGGTGGGAAGGGAACCAAATTCTTTGACGAGGGCAAGCACGGAAGGGGTGCCGAGTTGATGAAAATGTTCCGTGTCCTCATTGTCGATGGTGTCGTAGGCGTCCCTTACGGCATTCAGAAAGGCCTCCCCGTCAGCCACCTTTAATCCATTGCTACCGCGGATGGCAATAGCTTTCAAGTTTTTGGATCCCATGACGGCTCCGACTCCGGACCTGCCTGCTGCCCTCCCCATGTCACTCATCACACAGGCGAAACGAACCAGATTCTCTCCTGCTGGCCCGATGCAGGCTACCTTAGCATCAGGGTGTGTCTCCGCAATAACAGCGATCTCGGTCTCAGTTGTGGTCTTTCCCATCAGATGGGAGGCATCCCTCAATTCCACATGATCATTATTGATCCAGAGATAGACCGGGGTTGAGGACTTTCCTTCTAAAATAATCATGTCGTAGCCTGCATATTTAATAGCCACGGCAAAAGCCCCCCCTGCGCTTGATTCTGCAATGGCGTCTGTAAGAGGGCCTTTATAAACCACCATATACCGGCTCCCCCCCGGTGCTCCGGTGCCGGTCAGGGGCCCGGTAACAAAAATTAAATTATTACTGGCGCTTAAGGCATCTACCGATGGGTCTATCTCATCATAGAGATACTTTACCCCCAGCCCTCTCCCGCCTACGAAACTCTCTGCCGCCTGGCGATCTAACTCTTCAACCGTAACCAAAGTCTGACTCAAATTTACCCTGAGTACGTTTCCTGTCCAGCCATACCACATAATTACTCCTCCTGATAAGATCCCAAAAGCCGTTCTGCCACACCCTTCCTTTTGGCGGTCACACTCGAACCGGCCTCTTCAAATTTGATGGCCCTTGCACGGCATACCTTCACGCATTGCGGATCTCCACCGCAAAGATCACACTTCTCAGCATATCCATCTGAAACGACAATGCACCCGAACGGACAGGCCAAAGTGCACATTTTGCAACCAACGCACTTATCTTTCTGGACCGTTACCACGCTTACCCCGCCATCGGGGTCTTTGTTGATCAAAATGGCTCCCGCAGGACATGACTTGACACACCACGGGTCCTCACACTGGTAGCAAACCACCGGAACCGCTGTAGATTTTTCAATAAAACAATGACTATGTATCCTTGATTTGAGAGGATTAAACTCATCATGGTGAGTAAAAGAACACATAAGTTCACAATACCCACATCCCGTACATCTTCCAATGTCAATGACGATCCCTTTAGCCATCTGATCCCCCTGCCTAAAATATTTGAAAGTTCTTGATACTCCAGACTTCGTTAATCGCTGAATCCTTCCATCTCTTTATCAGCCTCCCTGGGTCGGTGGAAATATTGCAACCGAATCCCCGGGATTAAGTTCCGTGTCCAAACCATTTAAAAGTGAGATATTTCGGCCATTCCTGAGTATGATTATTTCTGGCCGCAGGGTGCTATCTTTTTTAAAGATTTTCTCACGATCTTCATATGAAGGGCACAGGACATCCATGAGTACCCGGATATTAGGGGCATTTCTCAGGTTAACCTCTCTCTTGCCTTTCTGAAAGACTTTGGCAAGACGCCCATAGAAAGTTACCTCTATTTTTGTAACTTTATCCATCATGTTCCAAAATCTCCTCCTGCAAGATCTTTCCAGACTCTGATGGAGTCTTATAAAAGTAAAACCCTTTATGTTTTTAAATTCCCCATTTCCTGGTCTCCAAAGAGATTAGCCAATTTTCACACCCCGTACCACGGGCACAAAAGTTCTTTTAATAACACGGGATAGAGGCTTTTTGCCTGGCAGTCGTCTCTCGGGCAGCGCTATCCCTTCTCTTGGTCTCTCAATCGCCGGTCGTTCTTCCGGCCATCTATCAGCTGCCTTTCCTGCTCCTAGCAGCCTCTCCACTCCTTCTCTTTCTTGAGGCCTCTCACCGGGCACCTTGCTTCCCTCTCCCTGTCTTACTCGAGGCTGTTCGACCTGCAACTCTCTCGCCGGTATCTCTCCTTTTTGAAGGTGTTTGTCCTGCCACTTGGCTTGGGGGCCTCTATCTTGCCACCTGCCTTGAGGGCCCCTGTCCTGCCACCGCTCTTCCGATCTCGTCTCAACCCCACCTGTATATGGGATTTCCGCAAATGGAACACCTAAGTATGGGACTTCCTCTTCAGCCGGGCTGATACCGAGATAGGCCTCTTTTACATGAGGGTTGTTCTGTAGTTCTTTGCTGTTACCTTCGAGGGTAATAGTCCCCGTCTCCATGACATAGTTCTTTTTGGCCAACTGAAGGGCCAGGCCCGCATTCTGCTCTATGAGCAGAATGGGAACCCCTTCATCTACAATTCGCTTTATGATGGAACCGACCTCTCGAGTCAGGATCGGGGACAGGCCTAAAGATGGCTCATCTAGGAGAAGAAGTTTAGGCCTTGACATTAAACCGCGACCAATCGCCAGCATCTGCTGTTCACCCCCGCTTAAGGTGGATGCTGGCCGGTAGCGTGCGGTTCGCAATAAGGGGAAATACTCGTAGATACGCTCAAGATCCTGTGGCAGCCTGTCTTTATCCTCTCTCAGATAAGCACCGGCCAGGAGATTGTCCAAAACACTCATCTCCAGGAAAAGCCTTTTTCCTTCTGGAACATGGCCAATACCTAACTCAACAATTTCTTCAGGCTCCAGCCCATCTATTCTTTTGCCCTCAAACCAGATCTCACCCGAGGTGAGAGGAACCAATCCCGATATCGCTCTTAGGGTGGTGCTTTTACCGGCCCCATTGGCCCCAATCAAACTCGTAATGGCCCCTGCCTCGACATCAAGAGAAATATCCTTGAGGGCCTCTACCCCGCCATAATGGACAACGATGTTTTTCAGAGAGAGCATGTATTTATATCTCCACCCAGATAGGCCTCTATCACCTCCCGATGTCCGCACACCATTTGGGGTGTTCCTTCGGCAATCTTATTTCCAAAATTGATACACGTAATCTTGTCGCAGCTGGTCATGACGGCCCTCATGTCATGTTCCACAAGAAGGACGGTGATGCCACGATCCCGAACCATCTTTATTCTATCCATGGTCTCACTTGTTTCTGTAGGGTTCATGCCCCCAACCGGTTCATCGAGCAAAATCATCTTTGGCTCAGTGGCAAGGGCATTCGCTATTCCCAGGGCAACCTGATGACCGTGGGGGAGATCACCGGCAATCTCGTCCTTTTTATCGCCAATCCCCATGGTCTCTAATAAGCCCACGGCCTTTTCCTCAATCTCTCTTTCTTTTCGACGCGTCTTTGTGTTCCTCCATAACTGCTCCCATAGACTGGTCCTGGTGTGAAGGTGGCAGGACATGACAACGTTCTGGAGGGAGGTCATCTCGCTGAACAGGGCGGTCAATTGGAAGGTCCGGTCCAGACCCCTCCTCGCCACAACGTGGGGAGGCGACCCGGTAATATCCACCCCCTGCCAGATGACAGTTCCGCCGGTGGGCTTAAGAAAGCCGGAGATGACATTGAACAGGGTTGTCTTTCCCGAACCGTTGGGGCCGATCAAGCCCCTTATCTC
>Ga0114925_10001468_pt1 | contig 11652 bp, 6 predicted proteins | sample SumtaG_2_FD_87287 | JGI IMG/M metagenome (GOLD analysis project Ga0114925, IMG submission 87287) | Deep subsurface microbial communities from Indian Ocean to uncover new lineages of life (NeLLi) - Sumatra_00607 metaG | ecosystem: Environmental > Aquatic > Marine > Oceanic > Sediment | place...
TGAAACCCCTCCCATATTTAACATTTTCATAAATCCGTTCATAGAATTACTGCCTTTCTCAGTTTTAATGAAAGCTCCAAGAATATCAATAATATCTCCTGCCATAATCGGTTTATCAATTAATTTCCCTTTTATTATGTCAGCTTGTTTTTTAATGTCGTAAATTGCCTTAGTTGCCCCAATTGTTATAATCGAGTGTACAAAGGGCAAATTATCTGCGCTAAATGCGGGCTCCAGTTAAATAAAGGAGTCGGAGACCCGAAAAGCTTCTTTCAAGTTATAGTCCGTATGATGATGTATATCGGTTTAGGTGTTTTAATATTTGCCATTATCGCGTGGATTGTTATGTCAATTTAAAAATATTCTACCTAAATTTTTATAAATCACATTTACATCATATTCCAAAACTGAATAGTGGAAACACAAAATTTAAGATTGAAGTTCTTTTATATTAGCTTTAAGACTGTCTGCATTTGGAGAATCTTCTAATCCTATCCTTTTGAGAATTTCTAATGCTTCTTCAAGGCGCTTCAATGCCTCAGGAAAGGCCCCTTGTTCTTTATAAATCATCCCGATATTGTTAAGATCCGTAGCTTTCCCACTCAAATCATCTAATTGTTCGTCTATTTGGAGTGCTTCTTCGAATCGTTTCAACGCTTCTAGATAGTTATCTTGTGCATAATAACACGCTCCGATATTGTTAAGAGTAATAGCTTTTCCGCTCAAATCTCCTAATTGCTCGCTTATTTCTAATGCTTCCTCATATCGCTTCAATGCCTTAGGATAGTCTCCTTTGGCATTATAAATCATCCCGATATTGTTAAGAACCGTAGCTTTCCCACTCAAATCATCTAATTGTTCGTTTATTTGGAGTGCTTCCTCGAACTGCTTTAATGCTTCTGGATAATTCTCTTTTGCATAATGAATTGTTGCAATATAATTAAGACTACTGGATTTCCCGTTTAAATCTCCTAATTGTTCGTTTATTTCTAATGCTTCTTTATGTCGCCTTAATGCCTCAGGATAATCTCCTTTAGCGTTATAAATTGCTCCGATATTACTAAGAGCAGTAGCCTTCCCTCTCAAATCTCCTAATTGCTCGAATAATTGAAGTGCCTCCTCATGCCATCTCAATGCTTCTGGATAATTTCCTTTGGCACCATATGTCGCTCCGATATTACTAAAAGCAGTAGCTTTTCCTCTCAAATTTCCTAATTGCTCGCTTATTTCTAATGCTTCTTTATATCTCCTTAATGCTTCTGGGTAATTCCCTAGGGAATCATAAATCGCTGCGATATTGTTAAGAGCAGTAGCTTTTTCGAACAATACACCTAATTGCTCGCTTATTTGGAGTGCTTCCTCGAACCACTTTAATGCTTCTGGATAGTTCCCTTTTGCATAATGAATTGTTGCAATATAATTAAGACAACTGGATTTCCCGTTTAAATCTCCTAATTGCTCGCTTATTTCTAATGCTTCTTTATGTCGCTTTAATGCTTCTGGGGAATCCCCTTGGGCATCATAAATCGCTGCGATATGGTTAAGAACCATAGCTTTTACTCTCAAATTACCTAATTGTTCGTTGATTTGGAGTGCTTCCTCGAACCGTTCCAATGCCTTAGGATAGTTTCCAGTTAAATAATAAACCGTCCCGATATCATTAAGATTCATAGCTTTTCCTCTCAAATCTCCTAATTGCTCGCTTATTTCTAATGCTTCTTTATATCTCCTTAATGCTTCTGGGTAATTTCCATAGTCCTTATAAATCGCTGCGATATTACTAAGGTTTGAAGCTTTTCCGACCAAATCTCCTAATTGCTCGTTTATTTCTAATGTTTCTTCATATCGTTTCAATGCCTCTGGATAATTTCCTTGTGCAAAATGAAATGATGCGCTGAAACCAAGAGCTAAAGCTTCCCCAAATTTATGATTTGATCTTATAGCAAGTCGAAACATTTTTTCAGAGCAAATCATCCCGACATCGTAAATACCATAGTCGTAGTAAATTTCAAGAGCTATGAGATATTTTATGAATATACTTGGCACATCTAAATTATTCTCGAGCCATTTTTTGGAAGTAATAGAAAATTTCTTAGAACTTAATTTCGGTTTTGATTTTATTAGATTCTTAACCATATCTGTGGTATTAATATCTATACGGTAGACGTGATCTGCATTGTTAGATCGTTTGATATCTATTAAAATCTGATTCACTTTTTTTGTTTTATCGGTCATAGTTGCAGTAATTTCGTGAATTTCTTCTTTACCCACTTTTTTTTTTTTTGAAAAATTTATCCATATAATATTTCGGATGTTTTTTAAAATTTTTAAAGTGGGGACAATATCAAAATCATCACTCCCGGAATAGCCCATTACAACCAGAGAACGTCCATTTGAGATGCTTTCAAACAAGGAGCGTTTGAAAGGTTCGACCTGGAATACATTCTCCCCATCCTTATTAGAACCGAATGCTTGAATTGTTGCCACTAGAGAATCCATTGTATCTTCCGATGAAATAATATTCTTGGTTGAACCATGTACCTTATATATCGTCTTTTTTCTCTTGTTTAATAATCTATGGGGATCACTATAATTTTGAAAGTCTTCTCGTGTAATAACAGGGAGAATTTCTTCATTAGGAACTCCTGATTGCTGCAAGGCGTATTCAATCAAGAAATCAAAATTGGTCGTCATGACAAAATGTCCATTTTTGATCATTTCAGCAATAAAGAAATGCTGGAGATTCGGTTTATCACACTGTCCGTAATAATCAATGATTTTTAATTCTCCATCTAAGCGATCTCTCACGATTTCAATTAATTGCTCGAAACGTATATCTTTAAGTGACAGGATTTTTTGAATTTCAGATTCAGCACAAGTGTATTCCACTATATACTCAATCATTTTTCGTCCTAATGGAAGACAAGAAGGTGAATCTACGGAACATCCCGCTCCTACCAGAAAAGTAAGTTTTGCTTCGGGTGTAAATAAATCTCGAATTTTAAGGTTTGTAAGGGTCATCTGGAATTTCTTAAAATCTTTTTTAATTCGATTCTAGATTTGAATTTATTTACAAAAGCGTCACCACTGAATATAAATCTTTCTAGATTTATTCCTTAGAATTTTCATCTTCAAACTCAAGCTTTAAATATCTAAATTTTTATAAATAACATTTTCCTATGATTATGTATACGACAAAAATTACGCTCGCATAGATAATTTAATAGCTAAAGCGTGGTTCCTGCTAGCATAAGGCGTTTACTCCCTCTCCGTTGGTATTTCTACTTTACTAACACAAATTTTTAGCTCTTCGGATAAAAAATGCCGTTGAGTTTGGGAGGAGTGGAGTCAAAGTAAGTTAGCAGGAATCGTCTTTTCTTTTTATGGCGAGTAAAATCGTGGCGGGTTATAAGAAAGTAAGGCTTGCCCAAAGAACCGAAAGAAAGTTGCATTACATGTATTCTAATTCCAACTTAAATCTTAACCAATCCATAAAAGCCGTGAATAGGATTCACAAAACTCACAGTAAAAAATATAGAAAGTTGAAGTCTTAATAAGTCTAATTTAAGTAATTCAAGTAGGAAATTCTTTTTCTTTAAATAAATTCGTTTCGAAGTTTTTATAACTATGGGAGATAATAGAGTTACCGACTTAGTATGTTTTTACGACCACGAGGTTGGGAAGAGGTTATATGTTTACGGAAATGTCGAAGAAGTGAAACTCGATCAATTTGAGACTAACGAAGACTATTGGATCACGCTAACTGACTCGTGTAGGACCCTTTCTATTCCTAAAATAGACGTAACGAGAATAACAGTCCTCACGGAAGGAGATGATTTGTATCGAAAAGGTAAAGGAGATGTTTTGTCAAAGAAAAACTCTAGATATTATTATATATCTCGAATCGCAAGATGACATTGAACGAGTTTATTATTGGGATTGTGATTGTGATGCTCATGAATCTATAGTGACTTATATGGAAGAATCGATTAAAATAAGTGATATTTAAAAGAGAGGTTCTTACAAGAAGAGTTGAGCATTTCTTAAATAAACACAATAAGTAAAGAGGTTGTAATTTAAAAACATAATAATTAAAAAAAAATTAGTTATTTTTTAGAATTTCAAAGACTTAAATCATACTAAACTATCTTTAACCGTTTCGATAGCTTCAATTTGTTGAGATATCTTATTAGTAATATAATCAGCTAATTCCTGTGAGATCCTTTCTTTACGTAAAAGGTGGTCAATCTTGTAGATAGTATATTCTAATTTACCTTGAACACAGCATAATAACTCTTTAGGATTTATATTTAAAGAGATTTGAATAATTGTTATATCTAAGATTACTGCCGATGCTCTTAAATTATTTGTTAGGCTCCTGATTTCGTTATTCGGCTTAATTAAATCAACAAGGTTTAATAATTCAACCTCTATATATGAAATATCCACTCCTTGTTTTACTCCTGTTGACGCACCCTTTATGTATACGATGTTATTCCTTATATCATGGAGAGATTGGATTATATATGAAGCATTATCATCATTAATCCAATTTAATCTATTATAGATAGATGTTTTGTGTTCAGCAATCTTTACGTAAATTTTAGCCAAATAGACCTTTTCTAATCCAGCGGTAATATTACCATTTTCAACTAAGTCAAAAGCTTCATTTAGCATCTCTTGCGCTTGAGATAATTTGTTAACAATTCTGTCACTAACTTTGGAGTATAAATTCTCCTCTATGAAATCTTTGAGCTCTTCTAGCTGCCAATCCACATATTCGTACATCTGATATAATGGATTTTTAAAGCTACAACAAATAGATGAGACTAGCGAATCAGTAAGGCGATCACTATCACTATCTTCTACGATTATTTCTACTTCTGAATATCCTCTTTCAAAAACCCATTGATTCAATACAGTAAAAAAGTAATAATCTTCTTCTTGAATTTGTTCTATAGGGTCAACGACTTCTCCATTAATTAATATTGCTATCGCTTTTATACCACTCTCATCAATGGCAGTTAAGCTTATATTTATCTCAAATAAGCCTGTCTCTATTTCTAAGTTGGAAAGTTCTGGCGGATCTACATCATCATCAAATATGTCTTGTGCAATTTCTAATTCAGTAGTAAGGGAGTCTATAACCAATGTACGATCGTTATCATTGTCTGTAGCAGATATAACAATAGTATAAGTTCCTATATAAGGTGGTAAATTCCATGTTCCAATATTATCAGATGGAGGTGTAAAAACTTGATCTGGTAATCCTTCTGAAGATATGTAAAAAATTCGAATATCAATATTGGAAAACCCAGTATCATGATCTCCACCTATATCATCATCAAGATCGGTTATCTCCCAAGAAAAAGAACCAGGATCATTATCCAATCCTTTTCCGGTATAGAACAAAGAAATCATAGGCACCCTAGTATCATCATCATTAATAATTATTGACGCTGATGCATTGGCGTATTCAGGATTATTCTGATCATTATTCCATATTTCAACTTCAATTGTATGGAATCCTAATGTGTTGTCAAACTCGTACTGTCCCAGCGAATTTCCAACTAGTAACCCATCCACATAAACAAGAATCGAATCTGGATTAATTCCACTTTCTCTATCGTAAGCAAAAAAGTCCCATTTTCCAGAATTCCCATCCGTGTAATCGCCGTCAACATATTTAATCAATAGGATTGGTGCTGTTACATCATTATCCTCAAGTAAAGTGATCGAAATGGAGCGATAGTAGGTAAGTTCATTTTCAGCATCAAAGAATACCACTTCAAGGTTTTGATCTCCATAATTATCCGGAATGTTAAGAGAAAACTCAAGGTAGATTTTAAACACACTTTGGGGTGATATAGTGATCTGGTTAATCTCATTTCCGAATTGATCAAGGAAACGATAGCTACCATCGAGATTCCTCACTTCAAGCCCAATAATATTCGAAAAACTATAGTCAACTAGTTGAAGGTATATTGGTACTTTCTGTATCAATAATGGTTCTATGTTTATCCGTTCATTAAAAGCAGGGCTAAAAACTGTTAGATGCTTCATGTTATTTTCAATCGCTTCGATTTTTGTCGATTCGGCAAAATCCTTATATGAAAGTAATGTTATATCTGTCGTATTTAAAATTTTGATCAACATTTGATTAATTTCAACCAATAGATCATCGCATAGAACAATCACAGTGTTCCATTGTTTTAGATCTACCATATCACTAATGTCAACCTTTAATGATTCCAAAAGTTCAATATCTTCCAAAGAAAGTTGTTCTGGTTCTTCTTCAAGTTGCAAGCTATAATTGATATAGCGATTTGTAATACCTTCTTCTAAATTATTGAAATTGTTAGCAATGGTATTTTTAAGTAAATCTGCTTCTATTACACGATGTTCAAAATAATCTTCATAAGATTGGTTATCAGGGTCTTCTTCGTTAAAGAGGTCATACTCCGTTATATTCCCAACGTGATTAGTTAATTCAGATAAATCCAACTCTGTAGCATTAAGCATGGCTATTACATCGAAGGGTAAACCATTTGCTTCAACCTCGCTCTCAACAAAGAGAAAATCCTGATTAGTTATACCCATATTCATCATGTCTTCAAGTGAAATATCTGATAATTTATTAACTTCTTGGATCAGATCCTTGAGTTGATTCTCCTCCAGCTTTATGCTTTCCGTTAAATCTTCCATTTGAAAGAGTGTCCAATCTAGAGCATTATCTTCTTTAGCGGCGTTCATTCGATTTCTAATTTCTTGCTGGATATTCTTTTCATTCTTTAAGTTTGAGGCAGCACTTAAAGCATCATACACAATATGTGAATATCTTGGATATCGTTCAATTTCATAGGGTAATGAAACTTCATCATATTCTCTAATTACATGCTCAGTATAATCACCAGAAGGTGGTGGAGGATCGTCACACCTTTGTTTCGCTAGATTTCGCTGATCCTTTAATATTAATGACGTTATGAAAGTTGATATGGCAATTATTGGTCCCGTTATCGGATTCACGAAGGAAGAAAATGCGGCAACTGCAGTTGCGATATCCAATCCGATTATTGCAGCTTGTAAAATAAATGAGGTAATAACTTCATTAAACTGTGAAGTGCTAAGTGTAGCAAAAATGTCGAAGGAGATATCAGAAGGGTTTATGAATCCAAGATATAAATCTTCAAAGATGGGAACTGTGTTGTCGTAAAAATCCAATCCAAAAGGAGCTCCATCAGAGAATTCAACATTAAACATGTTATACATGTCTAAATTTACAACATCATAAAAAAATTCATACGAATCTATAAAAATATTCACTACGCCTAAAAATTTACCCAATCCCTTGAAAATTTTTCCTCCCAACCCATCAACTGCTTCTACTCCTTTTAAAGCATTGCTGAGTTCATTGCAATCGGCAAAAAAGTTCACTACATCCCACAATTGCAATAAATTTTCCCCAGGAAAAGAAAATTGGGGGCCAAACACAGAGGGATCTTTAATATTAATCGAAAAATCATAATTTGTTGTCGTGCAAGGAGTAGCTTGAACTTGAATATTATTGTTTCCATCAACTTCTAATTTGTTAATATTCTTTCCTATAGAATGGCTTAGATCAAATTCAAGGTTTCTTGTTAACTTCAGCGTCAAACGTGCACGATTTTCTATGCTTATCCGCCATCTAACCTCGTTGTTTTGGTTATTAATATCGTCTTTGTAATACATCACTAATGCTTCATCAAAGTCTAGGGTATCAAGCTTAACGTCGCCAAAATAATAATTAACAAGCGGTTGCTCCGGGGATATAACGCTAAAAATATCGGTATAAGTTATCTGGAATTGTTGCGAGTCAAGTAGACAATCTACTATTATTGACACTTGATAATCACCATATTCATTTTGAAATGTATCTAATAATGATTGTATCATTGATGATGGAGAGTTCGTCCCAGTTTGAGTTTGGGGGTTGATGTTTAAGTTGGTCATGTCAAACTGATAGTAGATCATATCACTAGGATTTTCTAAACTGATCACAGCATAACTAATGCTTTCGATCGCAACTACTCTATCGAATCCATTAACCATTTTAATACCAAATTGCACATCTTCTCCTTTATAAGGATTATATGTTCCTATAGTAGGGGGATCATATTCATAGTCTATGATAAAGTCATCAACAAGTATTTCAGGTTCAATTATTTTCGTAATTCTTTTCCAACTGGTCATAGGAGACCACGTTCCATCATTAGATCGATCATCATCATCATCCATAGCAGCACATTTTAACTCAATTGTATCAAGACCGGATTGTAAGTATGATTTCCATCCTTTGACATTTACCGAATTAATTATTTGATCGTTCTTTGGTATAAGAACTTCATTTCCAGCAGAATGATACAAATTTGGACTGGTATATAATTCATTATTCCCATCCATTAACCGATACCGATATCTATATTGATTAATTCCTTCAGGATCATCGAAGGAGAGGCCGACTTTTATATTTTGGTCTACAGTATCTATTGGATTACCCCCTTCGTCTTTAAAAATGTATACTGGTTGTTCTGGAACGCGGTACGTACTTTCTGATTCAAATTTCGAACGCACACTTATAAAATCAGGTCCTATCTTATCATCGTCATCGTATTTTTGGGTAAAAAACCGCCATTTATAACCAGAGGCCAACCAATCTGCCCACCACATTTCTACATATACGCAATAAAACAGGTTTGCCATAGATCCAGTATATTCTTCAAATGTAGTATCCTCTACGATTTTTGATTTATATCCAATTCCTCTTATATCATGGGTAACATCTTTGTAGTAAAAGTAATGATAAACAATAGGGCGAGTAGTTGAACCTCTATATTCAGCTACTCCTGCCCACAGCCTAGTTCCATACCACGAAGTGAAAATATCGTTTATATAAGTTTTGACTGTTACCTTTATTTTATCGTCATTATATATGTCTGGAGGACTTAAGGGACTATCAGGATATAGTCCTGTGGCAGAATGCATAAGTTCTTTATACGACGCTTCACTCTGCTCGATCGAGTAAGTAAGATTCATCAGATTCATTGTAACTAATGATAAATCGTTAATCTTATCCATTCCTTCTATATACCTTTCGGTAACATAAAGATCTTTGTAAAGTAATCTTACAACATTTTGAATCCACCATCTCTGCCAATATGAAAAATCGTAACGAGAAGAATCGATAAATTTTCCTTGTTCCCTTAAAATGTATGTTAAAGTAATGTTTTCTATTATCTCATTTTGCTCAAGTGTAAATGGTTCTCGAAGAAATCCACTGCCATTATAAAAATTTATTACATAACCGTACCAATCTGACTCTTGGATGTCTCCTTGAATTTTTAGGTTCTTTCTGTTTACATTATTCTCTTTACCCTCATATGCGTTAAATTTATTGGCAATATTGAGTAATAGAGGAATACTACTTGAAAGGAGGATGATTAGAACGACTATCGTTTTATATTTGTTATTTATTTTTTTCATTTAAATTTCGCTCTTATTTTTTTTACAAAAATGTTCATTGAATAATAGGATAATTCTGTATTTTAATATTCGTGTTGATAATGGTGGAAGAATATTTTTTGAAAAATCAATTTATAAAACTCAGTTTGGAGTAGTTTCCAACATGGGGATGATCCCATCCCAGAGATATTGGGGGACCTAGGATACTCCACCATATTAAATATCTTTGCAGTAGATGTAAATTTGCTTGGGAATATTAGTAACATCGGGTAATTTGTCGCGAATGCCTCGACCGTAAAGATGGGCTGAATTTTTAATTTTAACTATTTTATCCATTTTCTAAGAGAATCCACTAGCTTAAAATAGAACAATTACGAAATGTAACATAACTCTTTTTTGACAAAAATGAATGATTAATATGAAAAAATACACCTTTGGTTTATTAGGCATTTTCTTGTTAAGTGGTTTTCTCTTAAGTCCTTCCTTTGTTGCGGCAGACATATTCTATCACGTGCCTTCTTTTGGCCTTGGGGCGAACACTTGGACGTCGATCCACTTCTATTACTCTGAAGGAGATATTGTAATAGTCCAATGGTCTGTTCCTATCGCCTCTTCCGATACGCTTGATGTTATGGTGCTGGATCAAGAAAATTATACTTCTTTTATCAATGGGTTTGCTTTTGATACGTTTTACTTGAACAACAATTCGGTCAATGGAACTGTAGTATACCAGAATATTGCCATAGGTCTTTATTTCGTCGTGTTTAACAACGATCAACCATCTGGTATGAATTTTGGGTATCAATTCACGCTTGTCGAAGCGGAACCTTCTTGTGACTGCACTTGTAATTGCACCTGTACCTACACCCCCACTCCGAGCCCAAGTCCAGCAACTATCTCAGGATTCGTCACCTTGACTTTTGGCTTAGCGACGATTACAGCCGTTCTAGTGATAACGAAAAAAACGAAATTTAAAAATAATAATTAGAGCTAACAAAATTTAATCCCAAAATCTTTTTTTTTGTTCTTTTTGTCCCCCTATCAAATTGATTATGTTAATATCTGCTTACTATTTTCGTAAATTAAATGGAAGTAATTTAAAGAACAAGATTATGTTTGAAATAGGATTTTACTTTAATGTAGTTTTAGAATTATTTTTATTACTTTGAAAATATAGTTAAGTAATCGAAATTATCGCGAGTCTCGGGCTGAAAGAATGGTACGACACAAAAATTTATGTAATTCTTGAATAAAAGGAGATGAATATAACAAATGATCGAACTAATTATAACCGGAATTATTAGTTTCTTAATTGGGATAATTTTTGATTATCTTTTGTTTAAATTATTTCACCATAATGCGCCATCTGTATCTATAAGTCCCTTCAAGCATTTCAAAATGTAAGATTCTTTTAACTTGATCCAATCTGGAACACAAACAGCACTCTTTATTTTATCTCCTGGTATTAGTCCTTTCTCTAATAACATTTTTATTATTTCTTTATCATAGAGAGAGATCGTAACACCCTTTTCATCTCCTTGGGCATTTTTTAAATCTCTATACCAATATTCTGATAATTTTTTCTGAAAAAATTCACTTAAGAGCTTCTTTACATATTGATAATAATCATAATCATCAATCCCGTTTAGGGAGATATTAAAACCATATTTATAATTAGCAGTATCATAACGAAGATAACCATCTCCTAAAATAATACCAATTATTTCACAGAGAATTTCTTTCTTTCCCATATATAAAATTTCTAATAAAAATATAAAATTAGAACTAAAAAATAAAAAAAAAATAGAAAAGATTTTAATCTCGTAGACCTAATATGGTTGTTGCACAAACGCTGAACGCGCCGCCGAGGTTATGACACAAACCGATCTTAGCATCAGGTACTTGTCTGCCTTCAGCCCGTCCTTGAATTTGTTTGCTAATCTCCGTAAGCATCCTGCAACCGGTACTTCCAATAGGATGACCAAAGCTTTTCAGCCCTCCAGATGGATTTACGGCAGTTTCTCCGTCCCAATTGAATGTGCCGTTCTTTAATTCCTCTGCCGCCATTCCGCGATCGCAGAATTGTAAGTCTTGACAGTTTATGAGTTCTTTGACCGTTTATTACGCTAAGTAATCAACTGTGATCGTAAAACA
>Ga0114925_10001469_pt1 | contig 11651 bp, 11 predicted proteins | sample SumtaG_2_FD_87287 | JGI IMG/M metagenome (GOLD analysis project Ga0114925, IMG submission 87287) | Deep subsurface microbial communities from Indian Ocean to uncover new lineages of life (NeLLi) - Sumatra_00607 metaG | ecosystem: Environmental > Aquatic > Marine > Oceanic > Sediment | place...
ATATGAATTGCCTGCGAAAACAGCTGATTATGATTATGTTATTGGCGGTCCAGAGGGTATTGAGACAATTGTTGTTGTAGGTTCGAGAGAAAGATTACCCGGGCTCAATGACGAAGGGCCGGATGTGGTAAGAGAAGCCATTGAGATTTTTGTGAAAGAACCTGAGCCCGGTAAACTCAGAATTATATCCACACCAGACAATTGTCGAATATATATATCTGAAGCAGAATATGGTGATCAGGAATATATCGGCGAGGCACCGCGAACTATTGTCCTGAGACCAGGTGAATATATTGTTAAGATTAAGAAATCGGGCTATCGAACCCTGACCAGAAAAATCTGGCTTGAACCTGGAGAACGAAGAAGAATTTTCGTCAAACTTAAACCGTATTGACATAATGAATAATTTCTTTATAATTAAAGGAGTAGAAATGAAGAGATTTATAATACTAATCTTTTTTGCAAGTCTGTTGTTCGCAGTAAAACCAGTGCCGCGAATCAAAAAGGCAAATAATGATAAAGGATCAGTAGTGAAAACTGAAAAGATAACCGAACACAAGAAACAGAATAGTTATGAAAACAAGGCAAAGACTAAAAAGGATGATTTCATAGATACTGATTCAAATGGTGTAAATGACCAGCGTGAGGATGATCTTCAGAAGATAAAACAATTAAAGACAAAACACAAAGATTTATTAATAAAGAATAGCAGCGGAAAAAAAGAGAAGATTAACAAAACCAGCACACAAAAATCGAGTAAATCTACAAAAAAGAGAACTAAATAATTATATATTTAATTAAAATAGACTACAGTTCGGTCATTACGAGGGACGAAGTCCCGAAGCAATGACAAAAGCTATCACAAACATAGGAGATTGCTTCGCTATCGCTCGCAATGACAGGTGGGCAGTGAGATTGCTTCGCTATCGCTCGCAATGACAAAAACGAATTAACTTTTTCGACTTTTGAATTATAAATTACACTAATCCTTGATATTCGCTTTAACTCGATTCATTCGAATTTCAAAATAGAAGGCCAAAACCTATATAGAATAATCGTGGTGATGAAAAAACGATTTCTTTTACTAAATGGTACATATTAATATGACCTATTCTTTTTCCTTCATAAACTTTTTTTCCAATCTTAAAGATTTCATTATATTCTTTATCAGTCAATTTTAAATAAGCTTTTCTTATCCTGTGGTGAAATTTTATCTCCTTTAAAATTTCTTTTTTTATCTCTGCTTCAAAATAATCTTTTTTACCTTTCAATCGTAAAACAGTATTCCTTCCAGCAATGATACCTGATTTTACGGCATTGGCAATACCTGCTCCATTCAACGGATTAACAAATCGAGCTGCATCACCGGCAAGGAAGAAATTTTTACCAGAAAATCGTTTTAGGAGCGTTGCCGGTACACCACCAAACCTCTTTTCTGTTATTTTACCATTAGCAAACTCCTTTTTAACCCACTTATCAAGAAAATGTATTGCTTTTTTCTTCGTCTTTACGGGTGATATGCCTAATCCGATATTAGCCGAATTGTCCGATTTTGGAAATATCCACGCATAACCGCCAGGTGCATATTCATCACCAATTATAAGATGGGTGTATTGCGATTCAATCTTTATTCCTTCGATTAAATATTGTGCACAGACCACAATATCATTCAAACTCAATCTTGTATTAATGCCCATCCATTTTCCAACATTAGAAGCAATACCATCGGCACCAATCAGAAACTTAAATTTATATCTTTTTTCCTTATTGGATTCATTTACAATGACTTCATCGTTTTCTATATTGATTGCTTTGGCTGATGTTTTTATTACAGTGCCTTGTGCCTTAGCCATGTTTGCAAGTGCTGCATCGAATATTTTACGATTCAAAATCCAGCCACATTCGGGAAATTCCATCTTAAATTCTTCACCATCTGGTCCACGAATGATTGAACCGAATAAATTCCGAGATATCCATTCGGGTTTGATATCTAAGTAATCTTTTATTGTGCTTTTTGATAATCCTTCTGCACATACAACCGGAATTCCTATCTTGGGATGTTCTTCTAATAATAAAACAGAGATGTTTTCTTTAGCTGCGGTAAATGCCGCAGCACTACCTGCGGGTCCGGCACCAATAATGATTAAATCAAAATTATTAGACATATGTATAATGGTGATTTATTATTTGCCCTTAAGGTATTTTCGTTTTTTCAGACTCTTTGGCATATAATCCTGTTCAACCTTTGCATCAGGGTAGTTGTGGGGATATTTGTATCCTTTTCCATAGCCGAGCTTTTTCATTAAAGGCGTTGGTGCATTGCGGATATGCATGGGAACTGGTTCAGCCAGTGTCTTCAAGGCATCTTCCTTTGCTTGTTCATATGCCAGGTAGATCTCATTGCTCTTTGGTACCCTTGCAAGATATACTACACATTCTGCCAGAGCCAAATCGCCTTCTGGCCTGCCTATGAAATCTACAGCATCCTTTGCCGCAATTGCTACGACAAGTGCCTGAGGGTCAGCAGCACCAATGTCTTCAACTGCAAAACGTACCAATCTTCGTGCAATGTATAAAGGATCTTCACCTGCCTCGAGCATCCGCGCCAACCAGTATAAACCAGCGTCTGGGTCAGAACCCCTTAATGACTTGTGCAATGCTGAGATTATATTATAATGTTCCTCACCTTGTTTATCATATTTTAATGCCTTTTTCTGAACAACATCTTCAACAGTTCTTAGATTGATAATTTTTTCCCTGGACGCCAAACTTGACAATTCGAGTGCATTCAAAGCTACTCTTGCGTCGCCATCAGAAATATTGGCAATAAAATCCAATGCCTCAGGGGTTAACTCAAATTTACCTGCAAATCCTTTTTCAGATGCCAATGCTCTTTTTATAATTTTTTTCATGTCCTTGAAAGTTAAAGGATTAATCATGTAGACTTTTACGCGCGAAAGAAGACTGGAATTTAATTCGAATGACGGGTTTTCAGTGGTCGCTCCAATCAGAATGATTATTCCTTTTTCAACGTATGGTAAAAATGCATCCTGCTGAGCTTTGTTAAAACGGTGAATTTCATCAATAAATATTATTGTATCTCGATTATATAATTTCTTACATTTTTCTGATTGTTGCATATGCTTTTTTATTTCTACAATGCCGCTTGTGGCGGCAGAGAATGAGGTAAAATCGGCAGAGAATTTTTTTGCAAAAAGTCGTGCAATCGTTGTTTTGCCACTGCCTGGTGGTCCGAAAAGAATCATTGAGAATAATCGACCTTTCTCAACCTGTTTTGTAATTGGGCAACTGGGCCCCAAGAGATGTTCTTGACCAAGAACATCTTCAAAATTTTCTGGTCTTACTCTGTCGGCAAGTGGTGTTTTATCCATGTTTGTGGATTATTGTTGCAAAATTAAATATAAGTAGAAGAATGGGATAGAAAAGATCAATGAATCTAAACGATCTAAAAACCCTCCATGTCCAGGAAAGACCTTTGATGCATCTTTGAGATCAACCTCGCGCTTCATTCCTGATTCAAATAGATCACCGATTGTACCCATGGCGCCGATCCCCAATGTTATTAATATTACATCTAAATAATTGAACGAAGTTATCCATAGTTTGCTCAATAATAAAGCAAAGGGAAATGTTAAAGGAAAGGCAAGGAGTGTACCTTCCCATGTTTTTTTTGGACTCACATTTTTTGCTAATTTATGTTTGCCAAATCTTGAACCTGTAAGATATGCAAAGGTATCATAAAGCCAGGTTAATATCAAGGGCACAAGGGCAATACCAAAACCCATTTTCCTCAGGGGAATAAGTGATGAGGGAAGCAGAGATATGTAAATAATGCCAAATATTACTGCTGACGTTTCAGCCAAAAAATTGGGCTTGCGACGCGAACCCGGGAATCTCATTGTTGATAATAGACAGACAAAGAAAAAGAAAATGGAGAATGGCAGAAAAAGAGGGACTTCATAATAGATAAGTAAAGGTATTGAATATGCGGGTAAAAACACTGCAAGTGTATGGGGATATATGTCTTTGCGATGCCAGAATCTAAGGTATTCGTTAGTCGCAAAGGTTATAAAAAATAACAATAATATGGGCAATAGTATATTGTTAATCCAAAGGCAGAGGATTGTAACAGCAACGAGTATGATTCCTGTTAATATTCTTTTTGGTAATTCTTTAGACACGTCCAAAAAGACGCTCCCTCTTTTTAAATCCGTCTATTGCTTTGATAAATTCATTTTCTCTAAAGTCAGGCCACAGTGTTTTTGTAAAATATATTTCAGAATAGGCAATCTGCCAGAGTAGAAAATTTGAGATTCTTTCTCTATTTTCAGCCCCTGTTCTTATTAAAAGATCAGGGGCTGGTAAAGTAGGATCATACAAAAAATCAGCAAATTTTTCTTCATCGAGGTTATCAAGCTCTAAATGTTTATCCCGGTCTTGTTTTATGATTTTCTTTACAGCATCAACAATTTCACTGCGCCCGCCATAGTTTAGGCACAATGTCAAAACCAGTCCTTCATTATCTCTGGTAAGAATTAAGGAATGATCCAGAGCTTTTACTGCACCAGGATATAGAGCATCCAATCTTCCGATCGCATTTATTCGTACTCTATTTTTATGGAGTTCAGGTGTTTCTTTCACAAGCATCTCCTTAAGCATTTTCATGAGGGCTTTTACTTCTCTTTCTGGCCTTTGCCAGTTTTCCGTTGAAAACGTATAAAGGGTTAAAAACTTTATCCCCATTTTCTGTGATGCTTTTACAATTACACGTACTGACTCAACGCCTTGACGGTGGCCAATAACCCGCAGCAATCCCCGTTTTTTTGCCCATCTACCATTGCCATCCATAATAATTGCCACATGTTTAACCTTTAGCATAATGTATTATATCTTCAAACACAGTCTTGTCAATGTTCTGTTTACCTGATGGGATTGAGCCTAAATTATTGCCCAGACTGGCTTGCGGATTCTACCCCTTCTAATTATGGGGTAAACTACGCGTAAAGTTCTTGACTTCTGTTAATAATTATATATAATGTTTAGCATGAGAAACAGTACTGATATTATCTTCATTTCAGAAAAGCGAAATTTTTTACGCTGCATTAACCTTCCTCCAATTTTAATTTTTATCGTATCCATTATATTGATAAGTATTATTATTTCAACTGCAATTCTGTTTTTATATAATACCCGAGAAATTGTTGTCGGGATGAATATCAGGCAAAGTGAACAAGAACATAATATGTTGCTTGCAAAATTAGATTATGTAAGTAATTTACTTAATCGTACAAATAATGGTTTTGATAATTATATTGCGCAAGACAATCGGGAAAGGACGTTCTGGCAAATGGCATATATCCACAGTGATATTTGGTCAATGGGTATTGGTGGTAATGAATATAAGCCATCCCAAAAATATCTGTCAAACCGCACAAATAGCATACTTGGTGAAATTTATGAATCGATCGATGTATTAAAGGGGAAATGTTATCTTAGAAAAACGAGTCTCAACGACATTGAGAACAAGATAGAAAGTAAATTATATCTTTGGTCTCATATTCCTTCAATACATCCTGTTCCAGGAAGAAGACTCGGTTCTGGTTTTGGATACCGGGTAGACCCGATTAGCAAAAAATCTATTAGAATGCACTGGGGTCTTGATATTGGAGCACCACGAGGTACAAATATACTTGCAACTGCTGATGGTGTGGTTTCTTACATTGGATGGAATGGAGGATATGGGCACACATTAGATATTGACCATGGTTTTGGATTCAGAACCCGTTATGCCCACTGTCAAAGAATTTTGGTAAAAAAAGGTGATTTTGTAAAACGCGGTCAGGTAATTGCTAAAGTCGGTAATACTGGCAGATCTATTGCTCCTCATCTCCATTATGAGGTGCATGTTTCCGGGGTAAAAGTCAACCCAAAACCATACATTGATTTATCAAGTGTAGTTATTAATTAACATCACCAACATTAGATTTTTAATCATATTTTTATTCATATCCCGTCTTTTTCCAGGAACATTAACAATCATTGCTGTTGGCGATATAATGATGGGTTCTACTTATCCAGTAAATAATCTGCCGCTAAACAGAGGCAGGGGTCTTTTTGAAAAAGTCGATTCGATTCTCAATGCTGCGGATCTGACATTAGGTAATTTAGAAGGAACTCTGCTTAAAGGTGGTGTCTGCTCCAAACAGATAAAAAAAGGCAGGTGTTATGCATTTCGAACGCCACCCGATTTTGCCAATAACCTTGTTCATGCAGGATTTGATTTTATGAATCTTGCAAACAATCACATGAATGATTTTGGATACAATGGAATAGTTTCAACTGTAAAAGCACTAACAGATGTTGGTATTCAATCTGGTGGTCCATATGAAAAGATTGGTCAATTTGAGATAGATAGTTTGAAGATTGCGATAGTCTGTTTTTCTACGTCACCAAATACACATACAATATTTGATATTGAACAAGCGCAGCAAAGTGTTGCTGAACTAGCAAAGGTTAATAATATTGTCATAGTTTCATTCCATGGCGGCGGTGAGGGTTTAAATTATCTGCATACCCGGGATACGTCTGAGTACTTTTTGAGATCGCCAAGAGGAAATGTGGTTAAGTTCGCCCGTGCCGTGATTGATAGCGGGGCAGATTTTGTGTGGGGGCATGGGCCTCATGTTCCTAGGGCAATAGAAGTGTACAAAGACAGGTTGATTGCGTATAGTCTCGGTAATTTCTGTACCTGGGGATTTAATGTTGATGATGAAAGAGGTTTTGCTCCAATTTTAGAAATTGTGCTCGATTCTACAGGAGTTTTTAAACACGGCAGAATCATTTGTGTAATACAAAAATCTTACCAATCTTTGGAACTTGATACTTTGTATAGAGTTGCCAATCTTATAAAAAAACTGTCCATTGAGGATTTTCCGAATTCGACACCCCAAATCACAGGTGAAGGTATAATTCTACGTCAAAAAAGAAGGCTTGATAGAAGAATGCTTGAACAAATAATATATTAGGTAGAGGCATGCCATGGCGTGCTCCTACGAATAAATTGTAAAATATTGACTTACCCTGAATTTACTATATAATACCTCTATGAAAAATATTGCAGTTTTGGGTGCCACAGGTTTGGTTGGAGAAGAGGTTATCAAAATTTTAGAACAGAGAAATTTCCCAACAAAAGAGCTTTTTCTTTTTGCCTCAGAGCGGAGTGAAGGTCAAACTGTAATATTTAAAGATAGAGAAATCGAAGTTCTTTCTGACTATGAAAGTTTTAAAGATAAAGTAGATCTGGTCTTCAGTTGTCTTGACGTCTCGCTGGCACGAGAAATTGTTCCAAAGTTCAAGAATACTGCGGTTGTTATTGATAATTCGAACGCCTTCCGTATGGATTCTGAAGTGCCACTCATTATTCCGGAAATCAATTCTGAAAAGATAAAAGAACATAAGGGAATTATTGCCAATCCGAATTGTTCAACTATCCAGATGCTTGTGCCTCTTTATTATCTCCATAAAAAAGCAAAGGTGAAGAGAATATTTGTTGCTACATACCAGTCGGTCTCAGGCTATGGTAGAGATGCAGTAGATGAATTGAAATTAGAATTTGAATACCTTGGAATGTGTCAGGATATTGAAAAGCTGGAGAGACCTGTTTTCTCTCACCCAATCGGGAATAATATTATACCACAGATAGGTGATTTTAATGAAGATGGATATACAAAGGAGGAGATGAAAATGCTTAATGAAACACGTAAGATTCTTGACGACGAGTTAATTCAGGTGACCTCAACGTGTGTGCGCATACCGGTCATTTGCGGGCACAGCGAGGCTGTTTCTGTAGAATTTGAAAATGCGCTTTCGCCTGGTGAAGCAAAGGAGATTCTAAAAGGCGCCCCAGGTGTTAAATTAATAGAAAAAAGCGACGATTATCCCATGCCAATTCATGCTGCAGGACATGATGAGGTGTTTGTTGGTAGAATTAGAAAGGACCTCGCTTTTGAAAATGGATTAGCAATGTGGATTGTTGCTGATAATGTTCGTAAGGGTGCAGCACTTAACGCGGTACAGATTGCAGAACTACTTTAGGTACAGGAATTTTATAAATTCGGTTTTTTTGTTATACGGCGTAGCCGCCCGTATGGTCTTACGGCATCGTCATACGGCTAAAAATAGGACGATAAACAATCAACGATTCACGATACGGGCAGCGATGACGTATAACGATTGACGAACCCCTATTCATATGAGCTACCATTTTTTACGTAGAAATAAGGCATGTTTTGAAAATTTGGATTTTGGTATTTGATATTGTTTCTGTCTCACATCGAGTGTTCGACACGAGACGGAATTTCGGATTTCGATATTAGAATTTCCCCGAACAAAGTGAGGGTGTGATGCTTTCCTGGATTGGATTCATAATTTCCTTAATTGTTATCTTGATTGTTGCGCGTAAAAACCTACCCCTGGCTCTATTGTGCGGAGCTATTATTTTAGGTCTGTTTACACTTCCTCTTGTTTCAATCTTGGATGAGATTATCCATACGTTTACAGATCTCTCTATTATTTTTCTCGCGCTTGCAATGGGTGTGATTCCAATGATCGGTGGTGTAATGAAAGCAAGTGGTCAGATGGACGATCTCGTAAATAATCTACGAATTGGTAGAAAAGGACTTATGGCATTATCACCGGCAATTATGGGATTGCTTCCCATGCCTGGTGGTGCTCTCCTTTCAGCACCAATTCTGGAAAAGGGTGGTGAAGGCGTAGCAGATGATTTGAAATCCGTCATAAATAATTGGTTTCGACATCTTTTTGTGATGATATATCCTCTCAGCTCTGCTCTTATTGCTTCAGCAAAAATATCGAATTTGAATTTATACACTGCCGCTTTATCTCTTCTTCCTGTATTTGCTTTTGCTCTTTTCTTAGGATATATTTTTTTTATCAGAAAAGTTCATGGCAATATTATATATTCAAGTTCATTTTCTTTAAAAAAATTACTTATACCTTTATGTATTATTCTAATTGCGCCATTTCTTGATTTCATCTTAAAAAAGATATTTGCATTTCATGTTAAAGAAATAGCTACACTCATTGGAGTCAGTACAGCATTTATCCTTTCCTGGAGATTAAGCAGGGCCAAGTTGAATCTAAAAGAAATTTCTAAAAAAATGAAGCCATGGAATTTCAGTTTGATTATTTTAGGTATGTTTATATTTTTACATATTTTTCAGTCATCTAATGTCGCAGATTTAATTGCTTCTATTCCGCTTCCACCTGCAACACTTTGTGTAGTTGCCGGTTTCATATTGGGGTTTGCTACAGGAAGGGTTTTATTACCAGCTTCGATTATTCTGCCTGTATACTTAGCTACCAGTGCTATTTCACCATTTGCATTTGCGATCATTTATACGAGTATATTTTTTGGTTATATTATATCGCCTGTTCATCCCTGTGTTTGTGTTACTATTGAGTATTTCAATGTTCCGCTGAAGAAGTTCTTCAAATTATTGGCAGCGCCAACATTTATTATCTTTGTTATTACACTATTAATATCCATATTTATTATGACGTAAGATAAAGGAGATAATGATGACGACATTAATTATTCTCTTATTGTCTTTAAATCAACCAGAACCGATCGGCATTATAAGTGCCATGGATGAAGAGTTGGCATTAATTAAAGAGAATATGGTGATCGAAACAGTAGATACTGTTTCTAACAGAATTTTTACAATTGGTAAGATTTATGGAATGCCGTGTGTTTGTGTGAAGGCAGGAATTGGTAAAGTAAATGCTGCAATGACTGCAGAAATTTTGATTTTAAATTATAATGTAGAATGTGTTATTTATAATGGTGTTGCGGGTGGTATTGATCCTAATTTGGATATTGGAGATATTATCATTTCGAAGAAAATAATTCATCATGATTTTGGTCAGTTAATGCCTGATACATTTATTCCATTTGATACATTAGGTTTTCTTGCTGACAAATACTTAATTGATATTGCAGTAAAGGCAGCAACTAATGCGAAATTTGATCCAGTTCCACAAGAAATTTGCAAGAAGACAGGTCATTTTCCAGATGTAATAGTTGGTAGAATTGTAACTGGAGATCAGTTTATCAGCAGTGAGAAAAAACGCAAGTGGATTGAGAGAACATTTCATGCTGATTGTGTAGAAATGGAAGGTGCAGCAGTAGCCCAGGTGTGTGTAATCAACCAAGTACCTTTTGTGATCATTCGATGTTTGAGTGATATTGCCAATGAAACGGCAGATATTGATTTTGAGGAATTTGTTGTCTATGCTGCAAAAAATTCGAGTTTGATCGTAAATGAAATGATTAAATTACTTAAGAAATAAAAAATTGTTGACTTTACAGAAAAGGTAGTTATAATAAAATATTAGGGGTCGTAGTTCAGATTGGTTAGAACGCCTGCCTGTCACGCAGGAGGTCGCGAGTTCAACTCTCGTCGGCCCCGTTTTTTACATTCAGTAATTATTCAATTTTCAGTTTGGATAGTAATCATCCTACGGAGTTTGTCTCAAATTTCCAGATAAGCACTCGCTTCGCTCGCAGGATCATCCCACCCTTTTTATGAAAAGGCGGGATTCGCAGAAAATATTTATTATAAAAAATTTGCTGAGTCCGCCATGATTATTAGGCGATGACACTGTTTTTTATATTGACTTAATCAATATATATGTATATACTTATCTATGTCTGATAAATTCAAACCACCACCATTCAATTATTGTGATTATCGGTGTGAGAAATGTGATGAGAGAGATAACTGCCGTGTTTACAAAGATAATGAGGAGAGGGTACTGCAGCATTATGTAAATGGTGAAGACCCGTATGATCCCAAAGTTTTCTTGAGTGACTTGCATGAAATTTTTGCGAAGACAAAAGATATGATTAAAGATATGGTTAAAGAACAGGGCATTAATATTGAAGAACTTCCAGATGAAGAGATTCCTGAAATCAATCCTGAAGAGTATGTATTGTATCGTCTTGCTCATCAGTATTCTAAAGAAGCACATATTTTCATAAAAGAATTAGAAAAAACAGGAATACCAGAGATAATAGAGGAAGATTATGCTGATCTTATCTGGTATCATACTTTGATTGCTGCAAAGTCAGGCAGATTGGTATCAGGCTTTATTGACGATTTCCTTGATGAAGAAGTAGCAAAAGTAGAAGAGGAGGGTACTTTAAAGGTTATTAATAAAGGTATTAATTTATCCAAAAATGCTTTAGAAAATATGCTTAATGAACTGCCCGACCATTTATATACAATTGCTGATTTAATGGAATTACTCAAGAGATTGGAAAAACAGATTCAAAACGATATTCGGCAAAAAGTAAACGAGGAAAATAAAGTTTAATCTTGAAATAACAAGTTTGTTCGTGTAAATTTTATTGTTGAGTGCTTTAATGTACTGATTGTCAACCCAAAAATTTTGTGTATAATTAAATATGAAACAGAATATTAGAAAAAAGATATCTACCGAAGTGCAAAATACAATCGAAGAACATAATATGCTTAAGCAAGTAAAAAAACTGGTTATTGCTTTTTCTTCTGGACCTGATTCAGTCTGTCTTCTGAACGTGTTACACA